>Ga0209700_101204_pt1 | contig 52913 bp, 22 predicted proteins | sample SiratroredBW_FD_187528 | JGI IMG/M metagenome (GOLD analysis project Ga0209700, IMG submission 187528) | Root nodule microbial communities of legume samples collected from California, USA - Siratro red BW (SPAdes) (version 2) | ecosystem: Host-associated > Plants > Roots > Nodule | place: USA...
AAATTATATAATATTTAATATTTTAAATTATTTATTATTAAATTAAATAATAAATTAATATATATAGATAATCAATTATGTATATGATCGATTAAGTGATTAATTGAATAACGTAATCGATTATTTATATATATATATATATATATATATATATATTATTTATATATAAAATTATATTTTTATAATTTTTTATTTTTAATTTAAAAATATTTTTTATATTTTATTTTTATAATTATTTTAGTTTATTATCATTTTAAAAATTAGTTTTATTTTAATTAAAAAATAGTTTTAATCGCAAATCTTTTTAATTAAATAGGAAAAGTTTGTGAAGATTATTTTTATTGTTTTACGTGAAATATTGTCTAGTTTTTCATACTTCACTTACTTTTTTTTGTTAGAAAAACTTTTCATTCATAAAAACAAACAAGTTAAATTCCTGATCATGTTAATTATCTAGATTTGATCACATGTAGTGTTTAGATATGGACGCCTTCTTCCTTCACCTCCATACCTCATTCCCTTTCATACAATTGGTAAATTTTTTATATTATTCCAATTATCTTTTTGTGTAATCAAGTATTTTCTTTCTAACTCTATATCTTTATACATTTTTTTATTTTAACCCACGTCGTTATAACCCGCATCATTAACTTTGTATTGTCGTTGTGAGGAGCCTTTTGTGTCGCGAGTGTGGAGACGCCTCAAATTCTTTCTCAACTTCATACCATAGCTACTCATTATTTTCCTGTATTAATTTGATCGTCAACTTTCTCTATTTTCTTCATAATAAATTTTATTTTTGTATTCACATTAGAATTAAGCAAGTGTTTGCTATCCCATACCAATTGAGTAATGAGCTTATGCTATTACTTTATTTCAAGACATTTAAAACTTTTAAAAGTAGAAATGTGATGATACAATGAATAGTAGATTAAAAATAAGTTTTTCACTCATTTTAATCCTTTTGATTCTCAATCATTAAATATGTTTTTCAATCTTTCCGATTGAGCAATCCAAAAGGGAAACTAAACTCAAAATTATCCCTCCTCCACTCCACGCTACATATTATCACCTGCTTCCGTCTCGCTTCTCCTTCCATCACTTTTCTTCACAGTGATGACATAGTTTGAAAAATCTTTGAAAAGTGTGATATATGAAGGTGTAGATTGAGTGAGGATAAATTAGATATTGTATATTCTAGTAAGGAGTAGTTTAAAAATTTAAAAATATAGAGATAGAGAAAGAAGGTATGAAGATGTAGGAAGAAGCCGTCATAAGAATTTTTTTTCTTTGATGAATTGAAATATCAGTTTTAAACAATCTAACATAATATTAAAGTATTCAAACATATAACCTAAAAGAAATTTTAAACATAAAATTAGGAGAAAATGTATAAAAAATGATAATTTATATAAATTACAAAAATTGTATATTACATACATAAATAGTAAAAAATTTACAAACTTTAATGATTATACATTAACACATAAAATAAAATATTATAGTACACAAAAATATAAAAGTAAAAAAATGTATTATTTCTATAATTACCATCGTTTTATAATCATAAAGAAAATAGTAAAAACAAATTAAAATTACTATTAAATCCTTTAAAAAATATAACTCTAATAATCAAATATAAGTCTGTGCTAAAAAGTTGTTATAACTGACTAATAGGAGTTAGCTTCTTTTCTATTAGTTAGTCGTCCACTTAAGGACACATGTGTCTCCTATCATTATCACGTTCCTTTATTTTTTTTAAATTTAAATTTAATTATCATTGTATTTTTTATTTTTCATATTGATATATATATATATATATACTAATTTTAATAAATATTTATTATATGATTTATTTACTCTACTTTGATTAAATTTGAAATATTACTTAAGAAATTTAAATGTAAGATCAAAGATATTTGAAAATTAGAGAGAGAAATGGAATGAGAAGAAGAGAACTTAAAAGTTACGATACATTTTGACTATGTTTTGATATAATTAACGAATTCATATTTTAACAACTCATTTTCTATATTATGTTTTAATAAAATGTGTAAAAAAAATCCTAGCTACTAACCACTTTTACTATCATAAGTGTACTGACTACTCTTATTATTACAAATATACCAACCACTATTATTTTAACATTTTTTTAAGATCAGAATCTCTGAAAAGAAAAGAAGACTCTCAATATTTTAAAAATAATTAAATTATACAATCAACAATATTTTAAAAATATTAAGTTTGATTATTGATATCATTATAATTTTGAATTTATTAATCTCGTTATAGTTAAAATTTGTATGCACTTTTAGTTTCCTCTTTTAATATATTTTTTTTTCAATTCGTAGATTTTAAAAATTGTACCTTTTTAGTCTCTTTGTTTCTGTGACCCAATAAACCATAAAGATTTTACAAGTCATAAATTGTTTTTGATTAATTTAATCTTATAACATAATTTTTTTTCTTCCTCGCCAGCAGCACCCCTTCTTCCTCTAAACCTCCATGAAACCCTGATGCAAACCACAGAACCCCACCACTTTGAGAATCACAACTAGTCACCACCCTACCCCAAACTTATCCGTCATCGCCAATTGCCAAAATAATTACTTTATTTTCTTTCTGTAGTTTACCATTCAAAAATAATTATTTTTAGATTTATTTAGTGAATAAAAAAAACTTATGAATAAATATTAAACCTAAAAATAATCTAATAGAAGAAATCTTAACAATTTGAATAAATATATCAAAATAATCTATGTTAACTTTTTGTTTAATTCCTTCTACTACTAACCTAGTCTTAAAATTTTTTATGGAGATGTTTCAATATTGTAATTTTTCTTAAAGATTTACTTAAACAAATTTATACTCAAGGCCAAATATAAGTTTTTTATTAGAATTAATTTCATGATTCATGTCCCAAAATTATATATATCATGATTTCTAGTGGCTTCTAAAGAAGTTATTTTATGATTTTCAATCAAGTAAACAAAAAAAAAAATCTCCAAATGAAGTTTCATAATTTAAAAACAAAAGGAACATTATAACTAGATGAAGGTGTATGATAACCCGCTTTTCAGATTTCCTGTTACCCATTTTGAAGCTATAATTTGATGTTAATATAATATTTAGAATTTTGTTTTTAGAATAACACAACCTGTTAAAAAAGAAACGATAGTTCATTCCATCTTCACATGGATGGTTAGTGTCTTGTGGTTGGAGAATACAAAAAAGAGAATAAAAAAAAGATCATTATACTTTGATATTTTTTTATATCTATATTTAGTTAGTAGAAAAAACACACACTATAATAACATAAACATCATTTAAAATATCCTTGAGGTAAAAAAGAATTGATGATATTTTTAGAATTATGTTAAGAGATATTGTATTGATTACTCATGAATTGCTGTAACCTATCACATTCTATATCAATTAAAATTCCTAACGGATATAGAAATAATTGAAAAAATAAAAATTAAAAATTTAGTTTCGCGTTGAACTGTGAGTCTTAACCAGGTTTGATTATAGAAAATTTTAAAAAATATTCATGTAAACATATTGCTCACATAGTACATAATCGAAGGAGACAAAATTTTAATAATAAATCTTTATGTGTGATGATTTTAAAATCGAAAAATATTAGAATTTATTTTCTTATCGAGATATAAATTTTAAATTGCAATTTTGTGCTTTAGATAAATTACACTCATGAAATTTTAACAAGATTTAAAATACACTAAATGCATAATTTTATAGTTTCATGTACAGATTTATCGAAAGATAAAGTTATAACCAAAAAGTTGATAAAACTTTGTAGAGAGATGTATATTATATTATTCAACTTAATTTAATGTATAGAGCTGGTCTTATTAGAAAAATGTTTTGTCCAACCAATTCTTATTAAGTTATACCAAAAACAATATTAAGGTCATTGAAAGATACAAGTGAATTAGGAATTCACTAAGAAAAAAGAGATAGTAAAAGTCTATGAAGTTACAATTGTGATGATTTTGTTGTTGAGTGATTAGAATGCTTGAAGGACTAAGTCTGTGGTCCGGTAAGAATGTTAGAAAAAAATTGATCATGAAAATAAAATATTTTAATTAAGTGCGACAACAATTCTACTCTTGACATGAGTAAGGTTAAACATATTAATATAAGATATATTTTTGTTTGGATTTAACACAAGACATACTTGTTGAGTTGAGGTAGTGAAATTCTCAAGATCAGGTTCCAAATACAGTGAAAATGTCTTTCCAACTAAAATGAGTATCCAAATTAAGGTTTATTCTCGAAATGGTTAATGCTTCAAGGTTATATAAGTGTAGTTTAAGGGAGGAAAAATTATAATCAGCTACAAACATGGGCAAATAAGAGTTAGTTTTTCTTATCAATCAATCACCCTCAAAATGTGGATCTGCTATGTTGTTTTCTGTTTTATATATTGTAGGGCAAATATTAAGCTAACCGTTAGTCTTTGAATATCCATATGTACATGTTTTAGTTCAACAAAAATAATCAACGAAAACTAAATAAAAACATTAAAAGTGAGTTAATATTTCAATCATGAAATACTATTATATAATATATTTTATTATATTAAATAATATCAATTTTTTTAAAAGAAATAATATATATTAAAAATAAATTGATATGTCAACCTATCTGTTGTGATTATATACTTTATAAATATTTTAGAATAATAGGTCACATTTTTATATTTTTTATTTTATAAAAAACAGTTAATTATTTAAATAACTACCTACCTAAGATATATTAAGTGTATGTTTCTCTTCCTTGCATACAGATAACCTCTCTTCTATAAATTATACAAGAATTCATCAGAAATTCCAATTGAGTATTAATTATCTCTATAGATATATCACTTGAACATAATATAGATAATAAATTACCAAAAAAAAAGCTATTAATTATTCATCTTTATTAATATAAATAAGTTATTCTAATTCAAGGCTGTTTCTTCATGCAAGATATAGTTTCTTCCTATACATTTACATTGTTTTTATATGATAAATTCTAGATGAAGTGATCAGAAGGTTCTCGAATAGTACAAATTAGACATTATATTTTATTTTGAATCTAAAAATTTGATTTTATTTATATGATGTTATGCTTTAATTTGAATTTAAAAATTTGATTTCATTTAGATGTGGTGTAATCCAACATAATATTTCAGATTATGCAATTCCAATTAATTTTTTCCTTTTAGATTGACTAATGTAAAATTAAATTTTCGGAATTGCAAATCCATTATTTCTTACATTCTCCATTTGAAGTCAATACCCATGTGTTTATATGTTATTAACTGCAGGAGACACTTTTTTAAAGTTACCACTATCACACATTCCACTTCCAACTACATCTTCCTCCATGCAAACCCATCACCCCATCACCCCCACTGCTTCTTCCCCGATCTCCTCTTCTTCTTTTTAACCACATGCACATTTTTTTATCTTATTTTTTAATTATATTATTTGTGTGGTTCTTTTCTTGAATTCTTCCCCTCTCTCCACTCCTTCTTCCTCCCTTTTCTCCTGTCATTTTTTTCCTCTTGTCGTTCCCTCAATGGTTGCTCCCTCCACCACTGCTATAATCTGACAAGACGTTAAAGAAACTCATGTTGGACACACTTATTTAATAAGTTATGTTAGTGATAAAGTTTTGTGTAATTCGTGAAAACATTTTACATTACATAATTTAAAATTCAAATTTCACTAGATTAGAAAATTTGAAAGTTAAAGTTGTATTCCAATTATATAATCTGTAATATAATCTCTACTTTTTTAGTATAATTTGGAATATGAAAATAATATTATAGATTAGACAGTCTAAAATATAAATTTAAAAAATGAACAATACTAAATCTTGTTCTAAATTATATAATGTGAAAGAAAATACCAAATTATATATTATTTTACAGATTGGTCTGCCCAAAAGTTTTGGGCTATTCAAAACTCTAAACCAAAAATGTACATAACAGACAGATGAAATGTTTTAAAAAATATGGAGGTGTGGAAAGAAGTTAGGGGACTAAGAAGGAAATTACCTTGAATGGGCTTGAAGGGTTAAGAAAAATACTATTTTTAAAACCGGAAAAAAATTATATTTTAAATATAGTGTGTAGGAGACGGAAAATTGTTAACAAATATATGTTATGCTTAGCATAACTATATGTATATCTTTTTTCTTTTAAAAGCTTACACCGTTCCAGCAACGTGGTGCAATCAGCAGACGCCAGAGTTACATGGGTTAATGGTATCCCAAGTGACATAGAATAGGTTTGCGACCACCTACCCGTCCTCGTTCAACACCTCCTAAGTCCCATCTTCCCCATTTTTCAGCTTTTTCTCCCACCTTACCACGCACCAATTAATGATTTAAATGTTTATTAACGACGAAACCACGCACCAATTAATGATTTAAATGTTTATTAACGACGAAACAAAGACATGGAAGCAACATAATACTTTTACAAAGACATGGAAGCAACATAATACTTTTACTCAGCAGATGTGTTACACCAGATCTTCATTAAACTCACTACTAAAACCTTAAACTGAAACAGTAAAACCATCTAAGGAACAAAAGTTGAGATGCATGCATTAATTTACACTCATGCAAGTTGGCCTCAGTAGTTATACATGTATTCACAGTTCTGAGCACTTCAAGAAGAAGTGTTCAATCGGGATCAAAAGCGAAACCAAGTAGTAGTTATTGTTTTACAAGAAGAAAGCGTTGCGTCATACCTTTCGAATCATGAACCCAACTTCAAGCTAAGAGCCGTTTTAACATCTAATTTCCAAACAAAACCACCACAACCCATCCTCCATACATCACACGGTAACGTAACTGAACTTCTCTCCCTTCCCCACACGTATTGCACCACTTTCACCTTACAAGTAAAGGAAGGATACGGAACCGGTAAACCCTCCTTAATCACCAGGAACACCGGTCCATGTCTCTCACCCTTCATCATCTCACGGTACGCCTCGTTCGTCCACGTCACCCTCCCGTAACCGTCCGATATGAATCCCGGACACGTGTCCCTGTTCAGTCTCACCCTCCGCTCCTCGTCCGTACTCCCCAGCCACTCCCCTTCCACCCACGTGTTCGTCACGCACTCCACCGTCACACACGAACAACACCCTCCCATGACCGCATCGTACGGTTCAACCTTCGTCGTCAAGGTCCGACGCTCGAAGCTCACCCACACCGGCACGTTCTTCTTCAAGTAATTGTTGCCGATGTGGTTGTTGTCGTTGCTTCGTACTTCCTTTGCTACCGGTGGAGTTAGATCCCTCACCGGAGAGTCCTTCCGATCGGGAGTTTCCGGCAACAAAGGAAGAGTCACCGCCGGCGGTTTCTGCTTCTGCATCTGCACCTGCTTCTGCTGCTTGAGCTCCTGAGAGGGTGTGTTCTTCCTGCGGCGAGTCCTTCGTTTGCTGGTACAGTTGATATCGGTTACGCACTTTCTCTTTATGGTTCTGGTTTTGAGTAAAGCATCGCTGCTCTCAGAGGAGGAAGCATCGGAGGCGGGTTTGGGAGCGATGGGTCGAAACCTAAGCATTATTTTGTCCATGGTGGAGACGTGGGATGCACCGGGAACATAGCGGGCGATGCAGCAGCCTCCCCTGCCGTCCATGATTAAAGTGAGCGTTTTGGTTGTTTGTTAATGTTATTGCGATAATGGAGACAGGGATGGAGTTGGGAGAGGTGTTGGTCTTATAGGAAGCGTGAAACGGACACGTGTGAGGGGGGACACGTGTAGGAACAGTGAAGATGGAGAGGAGTGGGGAATGGGATTGGTTGGGGAGGGCAACGTGTCGCGGGTTGGGAGAGGGAAACGTGAAGGGACGAATGGGAGAAGGAGGAGTGCCCAGTGGTGGCGACAGAAAAGCGGCACGTAGACTGCGGGCTTCGACCATTGTGAATCAGAAACTTTGACCGTTGGATATGAGGTATGGGAGGATTCCAGATCCTGCTCACCACTCACCACTCACCACTCACCACCACGTGTCCCCTTCTGTGAAGGCCAATGGCAGCCAGGTTAGACCCACAAAACCACACCAATCTCAGTTGAACTTTCATGTGCGTCAGACTTCATTTTACCAAACTTCATTGCCAATTTAAGTAGCGCCTCAGCCCAGGGCAGGCCCAGTTTATACTAAATTCTCTTCTTTAGCCTAATCACCTACGCAACCTGCTTTCTTTGTAACCACTTTCGCAAACACTCTCACACAGTGCACCCTCATTAGTCACCCACTCCATTTATATCATTACTACAAAATTCATAATACCATATATATCACAAACAATATATATTTACATTTAGGACAATCTTGTTTACGTCAGTGAAAAGCACGAAACACCGTTTAAAGTGAGAAGTTTTACCTGCATTCTTCAGTTAGGTGTCGTCTCTCTTCGTTAATTAGTTGGTCACTCAGCCAAACCATCTCTATCCTTCCTAAGCATTAACTCTGTAAGGTATAACAGTTTAGTTTGAGCTACTTTGTCTGGTTCTTAGAACTAGTCAGTGAGTCAAATAGTTCACATATCTCTAAACGCATTAAAATCACAGGGCATAAGTCTTTAAGTGGTCAAATTTTAGTGCTTTAATGTGAGGTAGTGTGTCTAGTCTTTCTGATTGGCCACTCAGCAGGAAATTAAAATAAAAAATATTAAAATATTAAAGTAAGTAAATTGTGTTTTGGTAAAAATAAAATAAGAAAGAAAAAGAAAAAATTATTTTATACGTTTTAAATTGCAGTAAAATGAAATGAAAACTTGTACAAAGTTAGGTTCATACATTAATTTTACTTTACAAGAAAATCTCTTTCTTTCTTTTTTTTTTATAAAAAGCATTCAAATAAGACTTATATTATAAACAAACTGCAGTATGTTATGGTATAAACAAAGGATTAGGAGATCAAGTATATTACGTATAATATAACTTCCCATTGGTTGTGCTGCCCGTTTGTTCACGCCGATATTACTCTCTGCTAAGGACACAGCTGTATTTTTCCAAATTACTCGTCAATACTTTTTTAATTGTCAAATTACTTTAAATTAATTAATATTAAACTATTAGTTTGATACTATATCTTTAAGTAAAAATTTGAATTTAAATAAGATAGGAAAAATGATACAATAGGTAGAAAAGAAAAATGGCAGTAAACTAATGGGTATTATAATTATCCAAAATTTGATTGAAAAATGATTGGAAAGGGTGGGTAATGCTATGGAAGCAATCGTTGAGCATCTAGAAGGAAGCCACGTAGAACGGTGCCCCGTTCGTGATTGGTCCCAGCAAAAGAAAGTCCATTGAGTATCGTGCCTATAACCTCTGGTGGTAGGACACAGTATAGTCATGAGCCATTGATATTTGAATTTCGAAGTTGGAGTTCAATAATTCCGGCATCGGCTAAAGGATATAGTGTGTTGTGTGGACCCCAGTTGCATGCAACAACTTAGCACAAATGGAGCAATCAGGGCCATTGGTTTGGCCTGGGTTCTGATTGGTTCCCACTTTTGTAGTACAAGTAAATGACGTGGTGTGCATTGGTGGTGAAGCAGGCCTGTCACAGCAACACAAGGTACGATTTGGTGGGAGTGGAGGATCTGATGGGAAGGTCATGAGTACCATTATTGAGAGTGTAACATAAATTTCACCGAGCTCCTCATACCACATGTTGTTTCGTTTAGCACTGTTCACGGAATAATGTTCACCATCAGGCTGTTTGGGGATCAGAAACCATCTTTCTTTTTTAGGTGTCACTGAATTTGTACCTTCAATATGAATAAAGGTTCTGCCCAAAGTGAAATGGATCTCTAATCACCCATGGCGTGGCCGTTTGGATAGGCATCGCAATTCATTTCAGATCATAGTGTTACTGTGCGCCTCACTATCTCCAAAGAGGAGTGGTGAGGGATAAGTATGACACCGGTGTGGGCGGAGAGATGTCTCAGTTTATTCTAAAATATTATAAGTTCTTATCAGTAACTACTTCAATTAATTATTCACAAACATACTTATGTTATTAATAAATATAAGGTCAGTTTTTAATTGTATATATGCAAATTAGATGGTATTAGAAGTTTTCGTTCAATTTTTTTTTTTTGTTTTCTTTATATCTACTTTTGCATTTGTGTTCATTAGTGGTGAACGGGAGTTTCCAAGATTTTGCAACTAACGTGTCAAATCATTATTTCTTTCGTTCAAACGATAATTCTTCTTGTATCTCAACTTTTGAATGAAAGCAATTATCGTCCCTAGGCTCTTGTTAGGAGTCTTCCTTTGTCTCAAATAACAAAATCGTATTCATCGTCAAAGGTTTACCACTGTTGAATTCATATGTGCTTTATGGAGTATTCAATGATCAATATTAAAATCAATTTTGAATTCACTTTTTGGATTGAACAAGTTTAAGAAGATGGAAATATTTTTATATAAAGATAATTTCAGAATTATATAATTTAAAAACAAAATTCTATTAATTCAATAAAAAATGTCTCATGATTTTTAAATATTTTACTTGAAAGAGTACAATTTCGGATAAGATTGAGAATTTAAGATCTATTCTTTTATGTAATATTTTAACTTTTGTTCTTTGTCGTGTTCAAGAATTCTAAAATTTAACAGAACATAATTTATTATTTCAAAAATTTGAATATAAGATTCCAAATAATGTCAATTGATCTCTTGCAAATATCCAATAAGATGTTTTCTAAAGTGATTTAATAAAAAAATAATTTAACATTTTTATATTGATTAATATTACATCTCATTCATAAGTAACCATAATTATTTCTCCTAGTCAATCCATTGGTGAAAATGGAACTTCTTTTATGGTGTTTTTCTAATAATGGAGATAGTGAGAGAAGTAATGGAGGAAAGAGATAATAGTTAAATAAATTGTACACTCACTGTGAAAAGACTAATAGCATCATAAATTGCCACTAAAGTGATAATCTAAGTTTGCTAAATTAACAAATATCATTAGTCGCATGTCCTTTCTTTAGAAGATGCATCAAAAAAAGTTTTTGCTCAAGAAATTTCAAGGTCTGTGGTGAACTTGACTCCAAAACAATTTCAAGACATCTTCTAAAACAATCCAAACAAAATACTAAACATGTTGTAATATACTTTTATGCATATAATTATATCTTGAAAACTATTAATTATAAGTTTGCCACTCCTATATATACTACTTTATCTAATAAGTTTCAAGTCTCTCAGGAACTCTTAGAATATCATATACAATGTCCTTATATAAAGTCATTTATGTGTCTAATTATTATATTAAGTGGGTTTTTGTAACAAGATCATATTATTATATTTATTATTCTTTTATTTTTATGGCAAAAATGTAGTTGTAGAAAATATTGCAAAGAGGATTATTGGTTTAATTTAACTGTAAGATGATCAAATATTCAAAAGAAAATTTCAACTCCATCTTAACCTATTATAGTGTTTTTCATCAACATAAAACTTCTTCACTTTTCACTTTTGACACGTTATATTAGTTCCACTAAATTTCAAACTAAAACCAATTTATACATACTTTTCTTCACTTATTATTTTAAAAAAACAAGATAACTCCTTGTGTAATATCATATTGTTAAACAAAGAAAACTTTCATACGACAGTAACATAAATTTAATAAGTTTCATTTGTTATATGATGATATTTGAGACCCTTATTATATACCTTCTTTCTTTTTTCCTAAATATTTTATAATTTTTGGTTGATGATTTTACAAGATTTACATGAATGATTTTAGTGAAGAATAAGATTGAAATAAGAAACGTTAAAGATGATGATGGTGATAAAATTAATTATAAAAATTGTAATTCTTGTTGTGAGTATATTCTCATAAAAGAAGTGAGAACATTAACAATCAAAGTAACAATGCATTAATAATGGTTATGATAAAGATAATATAGTTATTGTGGTGACAAGAATTATAGTAATGATAAAAATGGTGATGACTACATTAGAAATGGTGTCAACTTTTCAACTACCATAATCAAAGTGATGGTGATCCTAATAAAAGTGATGGTGATCCTACAATGAAGATAACAAAGTTACTGAAGATAACAAAGTTACTGAAGATAATATATATGAGGTGGAAGTATAGTAACAAGAAAAAAAAAACGTGATGCCAAAAGAAGGATGATGAAATATTTCTTATAGTATTTATAATATATGTGAGTTATTGATCTAAGATACAATAAGGAAATCTTGAACATAACAATTCATTCAACAAAGTAAAGTAATTATCTTGTTTTATTTACATTATAAAGAAATCAAGTCTAGTTGGTGAACAGGAAAGTTAATTATGACAAAATAAAATAATTATCTCGTTTTATTACTTTTATATCATAGTTAATAAACAAGCTTTTAATATTTAAATTTATAATTTATTATGGTTAGGTTCAGATGTTTATGTCATTGTTATTATGGTTAGGTTCAGATCTTTATAGTTAAAAAGAAAATGTTATGATGTCTTAAAAATATAATATAATAAATTAAGAAAGAAAAAAAATCATAAATTATCTTTAACTTTTACTATCTCACTTTTATATGTATCAATATATAATAAATTGAGAAATTTGAATTCCAATTTTCAACAGCTTGTGACATTCTTGTAGTTATGCGTTATTCGGGACATGGCAACTGATATGATAATGTGAATGCGAATAAGAGAGGAATGTGAGAGAGGCAATCACTTAATATTTATATTTTATTCTTGAAGATCTTAACCGGAAATAAGAGTTTATTATAATTATTGAATGTGGATTATTAATGTCTAAGCATTTATGATAATAGGTTAGGTCAGGCATGTGATTGTGTAATGTGTGTGTATATATAGGTGACTACGGGACCTTCAATATTTTCAACGAACCATATCTTTTAGTCTATTCACCGTGAATGTATACCAGACTTATCCACATATATTTGAAAGTTTTCTGTTCCAATTTATATAAACTAAGAAGAAAGAAAATCAGCAGTGGAACTCTTTTAACCACATTAATCTGAGCTTGTATAAATTCATCTTCAGCTTCACTCTTTATGTACCCATAGGAGGATTACTCATGTTTCATTTTGATTCTTAGCTAAATTGAATGCTTATGCATCAAGTTGCTGTGTAGATTTTGAGTTATCTCAAATTTAAATATTAATGACTTAATTTAGGTCTATTCTTACCTCAGATTTATGTCTCATTTATTAAGTTTGAGACTAGTGAATAGTGTGTAATGGATTTGAGTAACCCTAACTCATGTTAACCCCATTGTTGGTATTTTCTGAGTGTTTGACCAGACATTAGGTATTGAGCTCGCTAACCTAGCTTGGAGATATGATCAAGTACTCTAACAAAGCGTGTTTGTTCTGTCACTTTAGGACAAAGACACCAAGCGATGATATCAAGAAAGTTGATCCTCAAATCATATTTAATGAATAAACCCTATGATATTAGGAAATCAAAGTTCAATATTACTATTCTTATATCTAATATATCTCCAATGAAGAATCTTAGCAACAATTTTTAATTTAAAATACAGATTTATTAGAGATTTTGATTGTAAGATGCTTATGTGACATTTTCAATGTCTTGAAATTAAGACTTTAATTTTGTACAATAAGATATTTAGTTTCAAAAATAAAATATTAAATTTTAAGATGAATAATAGGAATTTTTGTGTTGTGATTTAGCTAAAATATATCTAAATCAACCATAAAAGTTATATATGGTTCGATTTGAATATAAAAAGAAATAAATCAAATCGAATAATTTTTATGATTGTGTTGTATAACTTTTTATCAGTAAATGTATTTGTTTTTTTTTTCTTTTCAAACGATGATCTAATGTTATATTATGATGAATATTTTTTTCTATATTCCAACAAATTTAATGTTTCATTCTCTGAACATTGTATGTTATTGAATTATTTGTTTACATATATTATCATTTTTCTTTCTTAGTAAATGAATTAGTATAAAATATAAAATATTGATTTCACTTAATCTGAAGAAGTCAATGTCTTTTCTTTTATCATTTGTTGATAAAAATATTTTTTTGAAAGGAGTAATTATTTTAAAAAATAATCATTTGTTAAACCTGTCATACTTTTTTCTCCAAATTTTCAAATCAGTGTGTTCCATAACTCATTTCCAACCATATAATGCACTAGCTCTTTTTAAAAATAAAAATAAAAATTGGTGTGTCCCAAAACTCAAATGTGATTCCCATTTCCAACCATATAATGCACTAGCCAAAGAGAATAATAAAATAAATAATAAATATATTAGAGGAAACTAAACTTAAAATAGTTTGTATAAAAAAATTTGTGAACATTGCAACTTTAATCAAGTTTGAATCGAGTGTTCCAAGATAATAAAGTGCAGTATGACAAGCAAAGAAAATAAAACAAACTTTACATATTAATAACGTGTTATAATTAGTACTGAAACGAAACCAACTACAAGTGCTTTATACTGGGAGGATGAGCCAGCGAGGATCAATTATGTTGAAGGACGATTGAATGACGTCAATGGTAGGATCAATTTATGGAAGCTGTCGAAGATTTATCTTTAAATTTCATGGAAGAAGACAACAAAGTAAAAATATAGAAAGGTTAAGACATAAACTAAGTTAAATACATTAAATTTAAATAATTAATTTTGATTCAATTTCATTTGGATAGATTCAAAAATATTAAATCACAAATCAACTGAAAAAAAATCCAAATCAATTCAACTACTTTTGTTTTAATTTATTATATTTTTTAGATCAATTTTAATTGTTTTTAAATGGTTCAGTTCTAAATCAATCTCTACAACTCACTAATTTAAAAAAATATATATATCCAAGTGTAATATTTTGACAACAATATGAACAACTAAGAGTGAAGTATAAATATTATTTTTCATTTAATTATATGTCTTTTGCTTATATAATTATAATCATACTAAATTATGGTAATTAAGTTAACTTTTAAATAAAAATTGTAATACAAATTATAAAAATATAACTCTTATAACATATTACCGTTAAAACAAAACTTATAAAAGATATTTATGATAAATCTCACTTAAAAATAAAATAAAGAACTCCTATTTGACTAAATAACAAACACCAAGTAAATAAAGACATAAATTTATACTAATTTATGTGTAGCTGTTTATTCCGTAGTAACAATATTTTAACATTTTTTTCATATTATATATTCCATTCACCAGAATTGTTTAGATTTCGTCTATTTTTTTCTTGTTACACGTTTTCCATATAAGTGAAAGCTAACCATCTTTTACTGCTGACTCACAAGGCACGATAATTTCCTTTTGGGTTGAAATCACGGAATGAACATCATGATGTCAAGCGTGCCAGTGGCTATTTGATTGTTGGTATATAAGATGGTTGATATCCATCAAATCAATTAATAAGCTTTATAGGTTTTATGCAGTTACCAATGTGTCACGGATATTTTTAATCATCTAATATATTTATAATATCATTCTTGGCGCTTCATTAATCTTATCTAGCTTAAGGGCCATTTATGTTAGTGGTGGTTGTGTTCGAGAAGCAACTCAGGGGAGATTTAGTAATAATTAAATTTAAATTAATTTATATTAAGAGATTAATATTATTTTTTATTAAAATTTTAAGATTGTGAGTATGTAAATTATTTTTAATATGATGTTTCTTTTTTATTTTTTTAACATATAGTTAAAATAATATCATGTTCAGTGAAAAAAGTTATTATATAATATAATAATTTTGAGAATTATTATATATAATTTTTCTTAACGTTTGAGTAACTATTTATTACTTAAGTAAAACTACTTGTTGCATGTTTTATAATAATTTAAAAATTATTATCTATCACTGTCACATTTGAACGATGAATCTGAAATGGCAAAAAAATTGTCTCAAGGCTTTTAGTTCAATCTTTTTGTTATATATATATATATATATTTTGCTTGAGTGCTCGTATTGACACTCGACTAATATATATAATTATTGTCGAATATTTCAGTATTGTTTGCTTAAGAATCTTCGACTCGAAAAATATATGTATAAACCACAATATTTTCAAGCTTTGGTAAAAAAAATACAAAATAATATATATACCCAACATTAATGATAATCACAAGAAGCGATATATCATATAATAAACTTGATAACATCCTAATTATTCAATAATTATATATAAATATAAATATATAAATATATACATATATATATATATATATATATATATATATATATATATATATATATATATATATATATATTTTAAACATCATCATTTCAACAATACTCAATTCATACAACTAAAATAACATCCAATTAAATACATACTAGAACTGACTCTAGTTACTTAAAGGTGGTGTCTATTAACCAACAATAGAACACCACGAACGAATTAACCTATGAGAATCTTTAAAGAAAAGAATAAATGAACTATTATAGACTGTTTATAGACTTTTTCATTATTCATCAATTAAAACTTATATCTCTAAACATTCAGGTCTTGTTATTAAAAACAAAAATGTGTATTTCATTTTTTATTTAATACTTACTAAACAAATTAGAACCATATGTTAATCACCAACTAGTATAGTTAAACTTTAAAATATTTACGAAATAATTAATATTAATAAGTTGATTTTTTTATCATTTTTTAATAAGTAGATAGATTTTGTTTCTTGGAAAATAGTATTATTTTTAAAATAAACAAATTAAGCAAATACAAAAAAAAAAACATAAATAAAACTCGCCATATATACGTTTAATGTTTGATTCGATATTTAAATTATAAGAATATGAATTACTTATCCTCCATGCATAATAATATGATAATTCGATATAGTTCCCATAGTCTTTTTCAAATGCATACGTAGTGTGGCATCTTTTAAGCTTTATCGTAACGAATGAAAAGTGAAAACCCATAAACATATACAACATTCGAAAACCCTTAAAGTGATTAATATTCCATGACAAGTAAATCACCACACTTTCACATTTCTACTTTAGAAAGCTTTGTTAATGATGTGTGTGGAGGATATAATTTGTGGGAAATAACCAGAAACAATGTGAAGAAGTATATTTAAGATTAGTTAAAAACAAATAAAAATCAATACAACGGTCACAATGGTATTAAAAATATTCATTTATTATAAATTTTATCTATCAGAGACACGCATTTACCTATCTTCCACGTGAATGTCTATACTCTAAACAAGCAGTTTATCATTTTTTGTAAAATATAAAATAAACAATACATAAACACAATAAAATTTTCATAATTATCAATAAAATATAAAATAAAAAACACCTTCTTAAATTTTCAACATTTTGGCTATGGTTTCAAGAACACCAACTCTATCTACAATCTAGATCAAATAGAAGAAAACAGAAACATGATGTCATGCGTACATAACACACGCATACCCCACATATACACTTTCAAAATTGGATTTTCCTTCTAGTTCTCCCAACTCCATCTTCCATGAGTTTCTACAGTTGAAGTCATTATTAACAAATTTAACAAACGATTAAACAAATTACACAAATCTTTCTATATATAGCACAGGGTGCATGGTATCTAGAGGATAAAGACGTTGATTATTTATACATATAAAAGAAAAAGAAATGACGCAGACCACATGCTGATTTTGCACAGTGTTTTGCTTGCCATGTTTAGATACAAAGGAGAGAGACCCTCCATAATTAGAGCATCAAAAGCCAACCAGATTTGGACACTTAAAAGCAACTAGAATCTCCCCAACACACTTTGGAGATCACAATATATAAATTGCATGGCAGGTATCCTATTCTTGGTGCCTAATATTTTATCTTATTCTTGATTCATTCTAAGTCATAATAATTTGCCGTTTTTGCCACCTGTAGCTATGTGACAAGTATTCAAGAATTTTCCTCATATGGCTTCACGCAGCAGTAAGCGTATATTTAGTAAGCATATATTATATGTAGATAGGGATGGGTTGTGTTTGTTTTCTACTCCTGAACAGGATCTGAATTCTAGAACCCCACATCACGATGAGTATCATAAAATATAAACAAATGTTGTAGATACTTTCTTGGAGTGATAACCTCTTCATTTGCCTAACTTCATATTGACTTGGAAAATGTAATTCGAAACTATTTTGAAGTTACTTGTTTATTTCTACTTCTATTGTGGCTGGTCAGGAAAAGTAAGAGAGAGAGAGAGGGTACTTACTAATTAGCCGAAAAAGAAAAAGGAAAAAGAAAATTGAGGAAGTGTGACAAAACCTTTGGAAATTGAGAGTTGTCGTAAGTCTTAGGCGTGGTTTTACTTCAAGCCCACGCCACAACTCAACTATGCAACTTTACAACTTTACTAACATGGGTTGAGTTCAACTCTTGCTTTTTCTATTCTTTGCTTTTTTGTGAAAACTTATCTCCATCGTACTAGAATTTATTTTATGTATAAAAGAGACACTTTAGAGTAAATTCGATATTTCGACATGGATCTTTATACAATTCATGTACAAATAAATGAGTTGCTAAGAACAAATTTGTTTGAGCATGTTTAACATTTAAGCGTTGGTGGGAGAGAAGGTAGGGTGGATAGGATAGGAGCTTGGTTGTTTTTGTAGGTAAATTAAAGGTGACCTATATATCATAAGTGGTGAATATATTTGGTATTTGAGTTTAAGGGATGTAGTTATGATGCTTTGTCCTGGTGTATATGGGTTTGACATTTATACTTGCATCTCTCAGTGAAGTTAGTTAAATATCTTATTTATTATTGTATTTGTTGGTTTTAATTTTTTAAGTCTTTGGTTTAGTTTAGTCTATATTCCTATCAGATGATTTTGATAAGGTTGTATACGGGTTGGAGTACCATAACTATTTATTTTTATTCATTTATTTTTAGCTGTTCAAAAATTATTTTTAGTTATTAAGAAAAACACGATGTATCTTATATTTGAGAATTATTTTTGTCTTTCAATATCCAAATAAAATAGTATTTGAAAAATTCAAATTCAAGTTGAACATATCAATCACTTTTATCTATTATTTACTTTAAAACCATTATCTATATAAATATAATATTATATATTATTTAATTATTTTAATTAATAAAATTTGTATTTTTCAACTAAAAATTTAAATAGAAAAGTTTAAAGTAAACCTTACCACCTTAATATACAATTCTTAAATTTATTTGATAATGATAAGTCCTACAAACCTATAAATAATCATTTAACTAGCCGTGCATTATAGTTGTTTTTTTTTATACTCTTTATTTTGTTTTTAAACTCTTGATGTTTTTCCATTTTTAAATTTAATTTTTTTCATAAATATTCTTATTTAATTGCAATAGGTGTTACATCAGAAAAGAAATGGTGTTATCCATGGCATAACTCTTTTGACGCCGCAGTTTGGTGTAGTTTCACTCATTGATGATCGATATGATGTTATCATGTTTGTGTTCTCTATCCCTTTTTGAAGAGCCCATAAGTGCAGCACTAGAGAAGTGACTGAAAAAGTAATAAGGAAAATAGTATGATTGGTGTTTAGGTTTATGGAAGACCACAAAAGCAACATCACATCCAATTTTGAAATAAATCATAATTAAATGAAATTAATCATATCTTTTAAATTATTTAAAATTAAATATAAATCATAAATTTATTATTCTATTAAAATATATAATTTAATCTAATTCATAATTAATTGAAATTTGTAAAAAAAAAATATTAAAACTTATTATAGTTTATAAATATAAATTATTTTTACATTTTACTTAAATTAAAACTTTTAAAATTATTAGTCTAAATACAAATAGTTTGTAATTTGTATTTTTTGGATACGGGTACATATTAATAATAATAGTAAATATTTTCTAAATTTACCTTTTTTATTAATTCTCTTACTTAAAAAGTTAAATGTTTTTTTACTATATTTTGAAAAGATTAAATACGAATTTTTTGAATTTTTATTTTAATTTTATAAAAATATGAATAAGTTATAATAAAAAGTATATAAACAGTTATACTTAAATTGATTAAAACAAATAAAAGGTGTATTTAAATTTGAAATAAAAAATATTAATAGATAACATTTAATTAAAATTAATTATTCAAAATTAAATATTCTTATTAACATATATATGATTACCATTAAATGTTATATTTGATATTTATTTATTTTTAATCATTTTATAATTAATGGTTCTTAAAATAATGATTAGTAAAAATATAAATAATATTTTGTGTTTTTTTATTAAATACCTTTTGTTTTAGTTATATACCAATACTTCAAAATACTTTGCAGTATTTATTCTATTTCAAAGTCATCACCAACTTATAAAGGATATTTCCTAATTTTCACCTCATTTAGAAGGACTATTTCATAATTTTCAATTTCATCCCTTCAAATCCCTTAAAATCTCTTCCCATGAAGGAATATCTCATTCTGTAAATTTCCTATGATCCATTTCCCATATTAAGTCAACCAAACAGTATTCATCTATCTAAATCATCCTCTTAAATCCTCTCAAATTGATCCAATCAAACACCCTCTAAGTATCTCATGATTGTGATTCTATCTTAAAACAATATTTTTATTAATAAAAAAGACTTTTATATAATAATTTTTTTTACTAATACTATAAGCTTTTAGTATTAGTAAACAAATATTAAATATTTGTAAATATTATGTAATAATCTAATTACACATGAAGAGTTTAGGATAAAGGGAATAATAGGAGAGTATTATTATCTAATTTTTTAGGGGATTTTATGAAATCCACCACAATTTTGAAGGTAGCCAAACTCTTGTTAATATTTCCTAATAAAGAGGAACTCATCACTTACTTCACCACTTTTGAAACAAGCAATTGAAGCATAGTTTGGCATATTCCCGTTAATTGTCACCTCAAACTCATTTTAATCAAGGTTATCCACAACCAACTTTTTTTCCTTCAATAACTGCATAGATGAATTCATACTTCTAAACCCAAATATATTCTACGTAATTCAACTCCAAATCTAAATTTAAATTCAATGTTAATTGACAATATTACTTACTTTTACAGATAGGGAAATCATAAGAAAGGAGTTTGTAGTTTTTTTCAACACCCTCACCACATCATCTAGAAAGGATGGTCTTGAAAAATTTAAATCCATAAATTCTCAAAATAATTGCACCATTTCTATACAAAACCTTAAGAATCCGGTATGCAAAATAAAATTATTGCTTTGAATAAGATTAGTTATATATAATTGAAATGGAAACCAATATAATTTTTCTTTTTTACTTTACATTAGTTTGTTTTAAACTATAATCAATGTAAAAACCTTATATTTGTTATACAAAAGTCGATGTAGACAAGTTGTCTGAATTTTAATTCAAAAAATATCAAAACCTTCTTTGCATAAAATATTAGCTATGCAAAAGAAGTGTTGTAGTATGTGTTTCTTGCGTTAAGGAGAATTTTGGTCAAAATTTATTTTGTAGTAGAGTGATTGATTTTTGAGTATATTTATTCCAAGCTACTTAATGATACAACTCAATACAAAATTTTCACCCAACACTCAAATCAAAAGCTATATTTGAAAATTTTTCTAAATAAGCACAATAAAGTAAATAAATTTATTTGTATTTTAAAAATAATTAATACACAAGTTGAAAATAAAATTTTACAAAAAATAATTTTAGTTTGTGAAAAATTATTTAATTTTTTTCTTACTATCTCTTTTACAGTCAACCTTTATGTGTAGAAGGTGACCAAACTTATTAACAACGAGTTCAGTAGTATTTCAATATGATTATGAATTATGTTTGAGTTCACAATAAATCATCAAAACCACACTAAAATATTAGTTAAAACGAGTATATATCTAGTTCTATGTTGAAAATTTGATTTTAAAATTTAAATTTATTTTGTGTTAAAGAAATGTTAAATAACTTCATATAAAACAGTTTATAATAAGCTTACTATTAACTTTTTTTTAAGCGAACTATTAATTTGTTTTTTTAATGAAAAGTACATAATATTCAACCACTTAACTTTGCATATTAATTTGAAAGGTTATTCAAATTGTGAGTTTTATATTAGATCAATTTTAAAAAGTTTAATTTTGAATAAACGAAATAAATACATTAAATCTTAAAAAAAATCACATGTATAATTCTAATAATTATTTTTATAATTAACTATAATTTTATAGTTTAATATTAAATTTTAACAAAAAATATTATACCAAAAAAAATTTAACGTATATTTACCAAAGTATAAATATTAGAACATCACACTCAATTTAAGTTGAAAACTCGTAAAAGAAATTTCCTTATTTTAAACCATACTCTTGTTATCCATTTTATTCTAATTTATTTACTCAATAATTACTTACTCACTCGACACCCATTCCGACCACGCACCAAATTCGATTTGGATTTTATAAGATACAATCGGATAAGTTTTATTTGGTCACGCCTAATATAATTATATATAAAAATTTTGACTCCTCGTTTGTCTTACATCCTTCTAGGTCCTAATCGATAAAGATGCCCAATAGGGACACTGCCAAGTGAAATAAATATATGACATTACAGAAATAATAAATTTATACTTTATTGGAAAGTAAAAAGTGGACAAAAAATATAAAGTAAAATTATTTGAATTAAGCAAAAATATTTTTTGATTATTAATATATTTATTTATTATATATTAACAAGTAAAAATGTAACATATTTATTATTAATATTTTTATTTTGTTTATATTATAATAATAATAACAATATAATTATTTATTTTTAGAATAAAAAATATAAATATTAATAAAAATAATAACATAAATAATTATGTTATGAAAGATATAATAAATTATTTTTTATTATTTAACATAAACACTAATAATATATCATTATTATAGAAAGAGAATACACTAGTTCGTGACTTTCTTGCAAAATCATAAAACTATATATATTTTAATGAATAAAAATATATGGAGATGCACGGGTAAAAGTCTACGTGTTTTCGCTTGTATGTAATATGAGGGATTGTATCGAAAATATATAATTAATTATGTTATTATTTCATTAATACTTATTATATAATCAATTACGTGGAAGTCTAAGTCTATGTTTTTATTAACATATGTGGAAGTCTATGTGCGGAATTTTAACTGTTTTTGCTAATATATAATATAAGCGATTGTATATATTATGATTGTTTTATTGATATTTATTATATAATTAATTATGTTTCGAAATATTATTGATTATATGTTTTTCGCACTTACGTTTTTTACATTTTGTAGAAAGTTTCATGCGTGGATCTATTATCGTTTTTTTTTTTATATTTATTACTTTTATTATTTTCTGCTTTTTCTTTAATTTCTTCGCCTTAAAATAAGGAAAGAACTTATAGAAGACGCACTACATAAACTAGATATGAATACATCTTTGCTGTTAATATATATATATATGAATCTCTATCCATTCACATGTTTTCGTTGCAACATTTCTGCTCAAACTTTGAAATGACCGAAAATATCAATGTGAATTGGTCCAAAACAATACCCTCTCGATCACTGAGATGACTTCAAATCTGTGAATATTTACTTCGTTTTCACCTTCTAGTTGGAGGAAGAAGACTCTTAAGCAATCAGAGTGAGGATTAAGCAACTAAACAACATTTTTATTCATGTTAAAAGTAGTTTTCAACAATTTTTTATCCCATTTAATGATATTTTTTCAAATATTTTAACTTTAATTAAATGTCTACCATCCCTCCATGTATTTTTTATTTTACAAAAAAGAGTGTTCTGAAAACAATATCAAGAGATTAATACCTCTCATGATAACTTCAGAAAATTAATACACCATTTTATTTTATTTATGCAATCTAATATTTGATGATAGATTTAAAAGACTCTTTATTTCTCTCTTTTGTTTACTGCATGCTCCAATAAAAGGACCTGTCAGTCCTCTTGGTTAGTAGTTTGCGTAATTTTGTTTTTTCATCAATGAATTCCACATTACTGAATGCCCAAATGAAGTGATCTGCTATTAGGCTTTGTTGTTGTACAAAAATGGGCTTGGTAAGCCCAAGAATAGAAAAATGTATCTCTATTTTTTCTAGTACGAGGAATTCAATGTTGGACCATTGTATTCTGCACCCCATTTTTGGGATATATATTCCGAAATGCATTTTCAAATTTAAAAATGTATTTTAGAATATATATTTTAGAGTTTGTATTCTAAAATGTATTAATATATTTTAAAATATATTGTTATAATACAATTTTCAACTGTGAAATATAGAATAGATTGGATTGTGGATTATATATTGTAGAAGGTAGTTTTCATATTCATATGGATAAATGAATACCGAAATCAGCTGCAAGTTTAAACGAATGGGAATGAATGCAGTGGCCCAATGTTGGAATTTGTTGTGGTCGCGAATACTGACGAAATTTAGGTTAAGCATTTTGTGTTAGGAAGACATAGTTAGAAGAATCACGTATTTGAGAGAAATCACGTCAAATGAGATCCGTGGAAGCTACTATTTGAGAGTGACGACGATAATCCATCTTCCGTTAACGCAAATCCAAACGCGGTAGTACTGCCAAATGCAGCCCACAGCACAACACACCTCCCAAGGAACCCTCCCTCTTATCCTCCTCCCACAAAATGACACAAAGCTACCCACTGTTTATTCAATTTTAAAATTCTCACAAATTTTAAAAATTCAAGATAAATCCATTTTTATTCAATTCTAAAAATATTTTAATCTCGCCATTTATAAAATATATTTTCAACTCCCAAGTTAGAGGCTATGACAAAAGTGATGAAAAATAGTAACATAACACTACCAATTCAACGTGTATTTTCATTTAAAATTATTTTCAAACCGTAAAGAAGTAGAATAATTTTCAATTTAGAAAATCAAAAATAGTTTCTCCTCAAATTTAAACAATTAAATAACTATTTTGTTTTCTTTCTAGCTCTCCTTTTATCAAATTACTCTATCAATTATACAAGTCACTTATCTCATTTTCATTTCCATCTCCCTTGATGTTGATGCTGTATAACCATATACTTTGCTAATTGTTCGACATAAATCACGTTAGATAAAAGATAAAATAAAAATCTGCAACCATCTTCTTCTATATAAATTCTCCACATCCCTTGCTATCATGTCACATTGTATTTTTCACACGACAAATAGAGTAAGATAATTTCAGGAAGACAGAAAAGCAATGGAGTTTGGAAGCTCTGGCTCTTACTATGATGTGCCAGAGGGAGTGGATATTCGGGGAAGATATGATGCAGAGTTTGCCAAAATCCTGACAAAAGATGCTTTGAAATTTGTTGCTGACCTTCAACGTGAGTTCAGGAACCATATCAAGTATGCATTAGAGAGGAGAAGAGAGGCAAAGAGGAGGTACAATGAAGGGGCTCTTCCTGGGTTTGATCCTGCCACCAGGTACATAAGAGAGCAAGAGTGGGTGTGTGCACCTGTTCCACCAGCAGTTGCAGATAGGAAAGTGGAAATCACTGGTCCTGTCGAAAGAAAGATGATCATCAATGCTCTCAACTCTGGTGCTAAAGTCTTTATGGTTAGTTATTCTTGTAATTAGACTAAAGTTGCTCATCAAAAATTTATTTACACTTGCACACTGAAAGCTTTTTCTTTATTTTATTTCTAAGGCTGATTTTGAAGATGCACTGTCACCGAGCTGGGAAAATCTTATCAGAGGCCAGGTGAACTTGAAGGATGCTGTGGATGGCACCATAAGCTTCCATGACAAAGTAAGAAACAAGGCTTACAAGCTCAATGATCACACAGCAAAGCTTTTTGTGCGACCAAGAGGTTGGCACCTACCCGAGGCACACATATTCATTGATGGTGAACCTGCAACTGGTTGCCTTGTTGATTTTGGCCTCTTTTTCTACCACAATCACTCGGAATTTCGCCGCACTCAAGGTGCTGGCTTTGGCCCCTTCTTTTATCTTCCCAAAATGGAACATTCAAGGTAAGAACTATATATTAAGAACTTTTTTGTAAGTTTGTCTTATATTAGTCAATAGTCACATAAGAACTTTGTGATTGATAGGGAAGCTAAGATATGGAACAACGTGTTTGAGAAGGCTGAGAAGATAGCAGGCATCGAAAGAGGAAGCATAAGAGCGACGGTTCTGATAGAAACACTTCCTGCAGTGTTTCAGATGAATGAAATTCTGCAAGAGCTGAAGGAGCACTCGGTGGGTCTGAACTGTGGTCGTTGGGATTACATTTTCAGTTACGTGAAGACCTTCCAAGCTCACCCAGATCGCCTCCTACCAGATAGGGTGCAGGTTGGCATGACTCAACACTTCATGAAGAGTTACTCTGATCTCCTCATCACAACGTGTCACAGGCGCGGTGTGCATGCTATGGGAGGAATGGTATGTAATGGAACTACTCTGGTTTAGTACTAAATATGCTTGTTTAATTTTAAGCACTTCTATGATCTCTAAGCAAAAGGGTTTGTTTATATAGATTAAAAGGTTGAACTTGTTGAACAGGCTGCTCAGATTCCAATCAAAGATGATCCAGCGGCTAATGAGTTAGCACTGGAACTTGTGAGGAAGGACAAACTCAGAGAAGTGAAGGCAGGGCACGATGGGACTTGGGCTGCACACCCTGGTCTCATTCCGGCTTGCATGGAGGTTTTCAACAACAACATGGACAATGCTCCTAACCAGATAGAGACCGTGAAACGCGAAGATGCTGCAAACATAACTGAAGAAGACCTCTTGCAGATACCAAGAGGAGGGCGCACTATGGAAGGTCTGAGATTGAACACGAGGGTGGGGATTCAGTACGTGGCAGCATGGCTCACTGGAAGCGGTTCTGTGCCTCTTTACAACCTGATGGAAGATGCTGCCACTGCTGAGATTAGCCGCGTGCAGAACTGGCAGTGGCTCAAGTATGGAGTGGAACTGAATGGGGATGAACTTGGAGTGAAAGTGAACAGAGAACTTTTTGGTAGGGTGGTTGAAGAAGAGATGGCAAGGATTGAAAAGGAAGTGGGGACAGAGAAGTTCAGAAAGGGCATGTACAAGGAGGCTTGCAAGATCTTCACTCGCCAATGCACTTCCCCAACACTTGATGATTTTCTTACCCTGGATGCCTATAATTACATAGTCCTGCATTATCCCAAGGAATCATCAAAACTTTGAACTGAGAAAAGGGTTGGTTCATTATGCTTAGTTATTGGATCATTTGAATTCTGTATGTCTGGCTATCAGTTCATGAGTTTATGGAAAGTTCATAATTATGCGAGGAAGAAAATAAAAAAATTGGGAAACGTTTTATGAATGCAGATATTTCTCCTGTACATGGATTTTGTAATGAAAGATGGCTAAGGGCACTCTTCTAACTGTCAGAAATAGAATATATAAATATGGAATATAGGAAGACCACTCTTCTAACTGTCAAACTCACTGCACTTCTTATAACTTTTTATCTGTTTAGTTGAAAAAATAAAATAAGAAGTTAATTTAGGGCAATAGATACTTAGTGTGATAGCACTAGAATGTGAATAATTTGTAATGTGTTGTATTGTTGAAGTATGTAGTTATTTTTATCATTTGAATAATTCATTTTTATTCTTTTTTTCATTTTTTTAGTTTTAAAATATAAATAAAAGTAAAATATAAAATATGTCTACCAGATAGAAATATCCCTTTATATATTAATATAATTTTTTTAAGTTTTAAAATATAATTAAGATTAAAATAAGAATACAAGATGCATGCACAAAGAGGGTAATCCCTTGTATATTGTTATAAATATATATTTAAAATATAATTAAAGATAAAATAGGAGAGAAATTCTTTAAATATTATCGTAGATAAATGTTTTTTAGGAAATTAATAATTTTTATTTATTTTGAAATATATTTATTTTTTATTTGTTCCATAAATACATGGCTTTAAATGGAATTGTGTTTTTTTTTTATTAGCTTTTATTTACAGTGGATTATCATGTCTCTCTTTTTGACGGTGACAAGCTTCGCACGTATTTCATAATTTATTTTTTATTTTAGTGTATGTTTTTCAGAATTAGGACATAAATCATGAAACGGAATCTGTGAAGAAAGAGCATTAACATAATACACGATATAGGATAAGTTATTGAAGTCAGTTTGAAAAATATTTGTGAAGAGTTGTTTAACTGAAACAATAACTATTTTGACAACTATTAGAGATAATTTCCATGACTCTTTTTTTAATTTGTCATTACGTGGATATAAAATAACCACATAATTTAGTTCACAATTAATTGTTGAGAATGTTATAGCAACTCCATGTCCAATGGCGATCAATTTGAGTCATTTTATTCTAGCTACATATATTCAAATGTCTGAAGTGGCACCACCTATCTTTGAGTGATTCTTACTGCACCTCCACGACGACTTCCTGCACCTCCAAAGTTTTTCAAAATTCTCATTTTAGACATAATAAAAAGACCAAAATATCCTTTGTTTACAACCTATAATGTGAAAATTTTGAAACATATTGCGGGTTGTACAACCCGCAATATATTTTAAAAAATTTTGTATTTTTACATTGTGAATTGTACAACCCGCAATATATTTTAAAAAATTTTGTATTTTTACATTGCGGATTGTACAACCCGCAATATATTTAAAAAAAAAATTGTAACCCGTAATGTATTTATAAATTGTTTTATTTTGCAAGTTGTACAACCAGCAATCTGCTATAATAAACAAAGGACATTTTAGTCTTTTCATTATGTCTAAAATGAGAATTTTGAAAAATTATGGAAGTGTAGGAAGTCGTCATGGAGGTGCAAGAAGAATCACTCCCTATCTTTTGAAGAAAATCGAGCCTCTTTCAGTTGGCCCAACACATCTACTTTTGAAACCCCGTTTCTTCTTTTTGCACCCGTCGGTTCATTCTTTAAATAAAACAAGAAAAAAGAAAAAGGAAAATCTGGGTCCATTTTGCTGGCCAACCCATTTCCTGTTTGCACCCCACTTTTTACTTTATGCACTTTGTTGTTTCATTTTTTAATAATAAAACTGGTCCATGCATTTGGTTATTAAATGTTTTTCATTTTTTACCACCGTATTTTGTTTTTATGAAATAATTTTTTTGAGATAAAAAATTAACATTAAAACTTATAAAATAATTTTAATTATGTATATGACTGCACACGTCATCTTATACTTAATTTTATTATTTAAAATGTTTTCATACGATAAATATTATATTTAAATTTGTTTAGAATCAAAATAATTGCACGCGTTATGTGAAATTCAATACAAAACTTTTGAAATAACGTTTTAGTATTTGTATGATTGGATACATAATCTTTTACCTATTACATTTTCCAAAAACATTAAAAATATGTTATCTCCTTAATTAAATTCATGAAAATAAATTGTCACAACAATGAATAGTTTACACCATCTTCGATTCGTAAAAAATATCGAGCAAAGTCATTTGCATTCCCTTGTACTCTAACAAGTTAAAGATTATAAAATCTTAAAAATATCAAATTTTCAAAATTAAAAAAAATTAAAAACTAAAAATACAAATTTTAAAAATATCAACATCCCAAAAAAAAATATTATTTTTATTTAGAATTGTGGAAACCCTAATTTTTCATTATGAATGAAATATGTCTGAGTAAGCCTAATTCTTGTCGGTCCTAAAATAAAAAATTAAAATATTTTCTTTGTTTTAACTTGTATTTTTGTTTTTTCTTAGGAAAACAAATATTCCAAACACCACTTTGTTTTGTTCATTTAATTAAAGGTATCATTTTAAGACGGACGTTGTAGGGTGCTAACACCTTCCGTACATGTAACTGATTCTTGTATTCTGAATTTGATTTCACAAATCATCTCTTTATCTTCGGTTTTTAAGAGTTTTTCATAATAAACTATAGTGGCAACTCATATGTTTGTTTTCTAAAAGTTTTTTCTTCTCCTCGTTGTGACCTCAGTTGAAACAGATTACAACTCCACTAATAAATTTTTCAAAATATTTTTTTCCGTCATGTCGTGACATTGGTTGCAACAATATGTTTTTCTTTGTATATTGTTGATGCAGTCTAGTTTTTCATTTTGTTAGTAGAATTCATATAAGTTGGAGTTTATCTATTTGTACATTTTTGTCTTCTCTCTTTTTCTTGGTTTTCGTTTGTAATGTACTATTTTGAACAACTTATTTAATTTCTTGGATTGAAGTATGGATGGTTCTAATGATGCCTGAATGACAACTAGATAAAAACATAACTTTATATGTTTAATTACAAGTTTTGAATTAAGAATGATACTATATGTACTAAAGTATCAACTTCTGCTTGATTTGTTTTTTTACTATATACAAACAATTGGTGCATGATTTTATTTGTAAAAGAAAATCATATAAGGTCGAGTGAAGTTGATTTTTGTGGTTACCCTAGTCTGAATTGTGGTAGTCAAAATAACAGATTATGTTTTTATCTAAATGTTTTGACTGGAAAATGATTGTGAAAGTATAAAGAGATACTAGAGTTTGATAATTTTGATAGTTTACAAGTAGATATGATGATAAACACGTTTCTGAATGAAATTGATGATAGTTCGATAGTATTTGATATTGTTAGATTTATAGGTTTTTGAGGAATGATATGTTTTTGGCCTTTTATACTAGCTTTGGGTTTGACTGGCATCGGGCGCAGGCCTAGCCACTGTGGCGTGGAGTGCAAGTCGAGAGGTTTGCTCTTGGGTTGGATTAAGTTGAGTGCAAATTCATTGGCGTCAGCTGTGACTTAACAATTATGCTTTTGGGTGTGAGTGGCGTTGAATGCCACTTTCTTAGGCTAGGTGCGGTTCAGTTACATTTTTTTTATCTTCTCTTTATTTCTACATGAAATTTTTTATTTTTTTCTTAACCCTTATGACTTTTATTAAATTACTAGTTGTTACATTTAATTGTTTTGGTCATTTTCAAATGAATTTCATTTAATTAAGATGAATGTGTGTGTATTGAATCTTAATCTTATAAAAAGTGTTTGATGTATGATCAATGAGTATGAATGTAGTGAAATGAGGTTGATACATAATATTTTCAGGAAAAGGAAATACTGTGTTGAGATTGATTAGGATGTGCATTATTTTGAGACTTTATAAATAAGGAGGTATCCTGACTCTACTGGCATATTAGAATTACACTGATGAAAAATTTCAGGTAGCAAGAGTCAAATGAGATTCATATAACAGGGCTACGGTGTGAAAAAGGAACCGATTGGACCAGATCATATAAATTAATCTTGTCAATGTGAGAATGATGTGATTTATGTGTACATTGAGACTATGTGGATTTCACAGTTGGAAGGGCAGTGTGATATGTGTTGACCCCTGAGTCTATGTATGCGAGTCAGCGTATTTCTGACATGAGAATTTGGTAATGAGATATTTACAAACACTTTACTGTTTTATTTAATTTAATGTGTGACAAGGGGTGAATTACACCTTTTTTGCTATATTGAGTTAAAGAGAGAATTTTAAAATACTAGCTTACCCTATTTTTTGTTTCTTGTTGTGTTGTTTTTATTTTAAATTTTGTGATAACCTTGTGTTATACAAGAATATATGATTTGATAGGTGATGAAACTCCTCGACAATATAATAAAGTGTTTTTTATTTTTAATTGAATATTTTTATTTATTTAAGTTTACATTGTAAAATCCTTAAAAAAAAATATTTTGAAATATTTTGGGAATATGATATATATATATAGTTGTAAATTATCTACATGATATAATTTCTGTATAATGTAACTGGGGATGTTATATTAAACAACAAAGTCATAATAAGTTAATCATATTGTTTCTCAACATATTATTCTCAACCATTTTAAGAAATTATTTCTCACAATCGTAATACATTAAGTGTGTGCTTACGGGTAGATTTCATATCTATTCCTATATAGTTACGTGTTTAATACAAATATTGGACTTGTATTGTATAACAAATTCCATTGAAGAATGTATTCTTTTATAAAAAAAATATAAAAATCATTGAATGAAAAAAATGCATGAAAACTGAAAAATAAAATGTGAAGATTATAAATTTTGTGTAAATATATAAATAACTTATAATCGTATTATGACTAAATAAAATATTTCAACAACATAGACATTATAAGCTTAAAGAAATAATTTAATAGTCGTCACATTAAATAAAAATAAAAAATAAATCTCACAAACTTAATATCTTACCGTTGATTTTGAATTGGAAATTTTTTTATATGAATTGAGTTATGACTTATCAAATTTATATTTCATTACTTATATATTACTTACTTTCCAATACGTTCACCCTAAAAAATTGAACAATATAAAGTATTATTTATAATTTTTAGATTTATTTAGAGTGAGAGTTAAGTATTTTGTAAATATAATTTTTTTCTAATTTTCTCTTTCAATAAAAGGTTTATAGTTGTATTTATATATGAGTTCTTGTATTTATTTTATTTCCCATAAAATTTGTGTTATTTTCGAAGAGCAAACACTTAAATTTTGTCTATTAAGATGTATCTAGAAGTATGGTTGAGAAACATATTTGTTTATTTACTTTTATTTGTTATCAAATCATCTTTATTTTTATTTTATTTTTATCTATTTCTTCTTTTTTTTTTTTTTTTTTTTTTTTTTTTTTTTTTTTTTTTTCTTTTTCTTCTTTTTTTTTTTTTTAACTTAGATTGTCTTCGTCGATCTTTCTATCAAATGTATCACGCCTCCAACTATCAAATGTATCACGCCTCCAACACGACACTAGAATCATACATAGGATTATCTGTACAGTTAAAAATAAAATATTCAAAAGTAAGTAATTTTCTTTTCCCATTTTCATTTAATTAAACACATTCATACTTTTATTTATTTTTTATTTCATCTTTCTACTACCAACCAAACAGAATCAGAATCTGATGTTGGCCCGCAAAAATATCGTACTAAATGCCAAAGTCTATTATGCTCCAACTCAAAAACCTTGGACGTTGAGAGGAAGACTAGTACAACTTTGTCACAACCACTACACTCTATTAGTGCACACTGGACCCCACCCGCACATGGTTTTCGTCAAACCACTCTCACTCCTTTCACAGATGGGACCTCACACTCCATTTGGTATTATATTAAACAGCATACATAATTAAATAATCATAATACTTACAATTACTATTAAAATTATTTAAATTAATCAAAAAACTAAAATAAAAATGTATTCACAAACATTAAGTTTCATTTTTACTTTAATAAATTGTATTCATTTAAAACTATTGACAAAAATTTATCATTTTCTGAAAAATAACATCACCTCCTAATTAGAAATACTTATTCCATTACTTAATTTAACTTAAATTTAAATTTATTTAATAAATTATTTAACAATTAATTAATTATAAAGTTTATTTCCAAATATAAAATATTGTTCAATTGTAATTAGAAATGTTTTAAATAAATCTATAAACAAAACAAATATCTAAAATAAATAAATAACCTAAGTATGAAATCGGGGACCATAAACATATTTCTCTCTTTCTATAATACTCTATGCTACTTATGTACATAATTATCCTCTAGGATTATTAGATAAATAATGTAGTATTCACGGGTGAAATACATGGGAGAAGACCAAATTTGTTTGCATTCAATTTTTTAAAGCTTAGAAAAAAGTGCAGATATTTCCAGGGTCTACACGTATTCTTATCACCAACAACTGCAATTGTAGATAATATTACACCTCTATTGATATCAATAATGTCTATCCAGCTTTTATAGACAAAAAAACAAAATACACTAAAATTATAAAATATTGGTTTAAAATACTTCTTTTTCATTTATACTAAGTTTAATAACTATGAGTTAAAAATTACTATAATTTCTCAACCTATTAATTTGACATTTCATGTACTATCATTCTTTTTTTTATAAATATATAATTGAAAATTTGTTTATTAATGTTATTTTTTAAGTTAAAATATCCAGACTGCATATATAATTTTTATCTAATATATATATTTTTTAATATATAATTTGTTTTAATTCAAATCAATTTTTAATTCATAATCGATTTCTTAAACAATAATTAAACCATAAAAAAATTATTTTAAATTATATTATTTGATATTTTAGTATAATTTCATAAAATTAAACATAGAATAATTCTGAAAAAAAAATTAAAAGAGCACACTATTCACATTTGAGAACGAATCCTTTATTTTGGTAAAAAAAAAAAAATCCAAAATCCAAAATACAGATCAAAACAGAGATACTGAATCGAATCTGTAGTTTTTAATTACAGACATTATTCACATGAATACGGTACAAGTTGTACGGACTAATGGTTGATTAAACCTAATTTCTACCGTGGTTTTGCTCTCAGACCACATTCTACATTCACAGTAGTAGTAGTATCTTGCCACCATTGCAGGAAGAAAGAAAGGCCATGGAGCAAGCAGCCGTGACTGAATCTTACTATGATGTGCCAGACGGAGTTGATATTCTGGGAAGATATGATGAAGGGTTTGCAAAAATCCTGACAAAAGATGCTTTGAAATTTGTTGCTGACCTGCAACGTGAGTTCAGGAGCGATATCAAGTATGCACTAGAGAGGAGAAAAGAGGCCAAGAAGAGCTACAATGAAGGGGCTCTTCCAGGGTTTGATCCTGCCACTACCCACATAAGAGAAGAGGAATGGGTATGTGCACCTGTTCCACCAGCTGCTGCAGATAGGAAAGTGGAAATCACTGGCCCTGTTGATAGAAAGATGGTCATCAATGCTCTCAACTCTGGAGCTAAAGTCTTTATGGTTAGTACATCTAAACTCTACACTACTATGAAATTGTTAACAATAACACTAAAAAATTTGTGTACACTTTCATCTGAAGTCTAGAACTTCTATTACTTCTGCTAATTGTGGGTTTTTATTTTTGATTATACCGATTTGATTGAGATGGTTAGAACTTAAAAGATTAAAATTCTGCACTAAGAATAAAGAACTAGAAACAAGAGTGTAATTAAGTCTTCTCCTTTCTTTAATTGCACAAGGTTTGATTGAATTTGGTTTATCCCGGAACCGTAGCACTGAAAGTTATTGATGTTTTTTCTCGTTTCTAAGGCTGATTTTGAAGATGCACTGTCACCCAGCTGGGAAAATCTTATGAGTGGCCAAGTGAACTTGAAGGATGCTTTGGATGGGACCATAAGTTTCCATGACAAAGCAAGAAACAAGGTTTACAAGCTCAATCAACAGACAGCAAAGCTTTTTGTGCGACCAAGAGGTTGGCACCTACCCGAGGCACATATACTCATTGATGGTGAACCTGCAACTGGTTGCCTCGTTGATTTTGGCCTCTACTTCTACCACAATCACTCAGCATTTCGACGCACTCAAGGTGCTGGTTTTGGCCCTTTCTTTTATCTTCCCAAAATGGAGCATTCAAGGTAAGCTCTGTGCTATGCAGTCATAACACAAGAGACAAATAACAAAGCTATTTCTGTTAGTAATTTCATAAGTTTTCAGCTTCAATGGAAGCTAGAGTACGGTTTTAGTATGATACACATGAGGCCAAAATTTGAATGCAATTCTTTAATTGGTGTTATTTTGTACTTCAAATCAAAGTTTATTGTCGTCACAATAAAGGCAGTCATGAAACATCAGCAACAAGACAAATTTCTAGTTCTGATCGAAGAAAAACACCAAAGGAACTTATTCATGTCGAAGAACGAAACGACTTAATAGTCCTAAAACCTGTTCTAAACTTAATGAACTCTCTTATGCATGATCTAAGGTGACCGAGGGGATTACAAACTATTATATAGAGCTCAAATATCGAGGTCCACCCATCCTTAATCGGATGTTTTAACAGGACCAGCATTTATGGAACTCTGTATTATGGAATTGTAATATAACAAACTTGTGATTGACAGGGAAGCTAAGATATGGAACAGCGTGTTTGACAAGGCCGAGAATGTAGCAGGCATCGAAAGAGGAAGCATAAGGGCCACGGTTCTGATAGAAACACTTCCTGCAGTGTTTCAAATGAATGAAATTCTGTATGAGCTAAAGGAGCACTCGGTGGGTCTGAACTGCGGGCGTTGGGATTACATTTTCAGTTATGTGAAGACCTTCCAAGCCCACCCAGATCGCCTCTTACCAGATAGGGTGCTGGTTGGCATGACTCAACACTTCATGAAGAGTTACTCTGATCTCCTCATCAGAACGTGCCACAGGCGCGGTGTGCATGCTATGGGAGGAATGGTATGTAATGCAACTGCTCTGGTTCACCACTACTAGCATGAATATTTATTTTTAAGCAGTTCTAACTTTTAAGCAAACGGGTACATATATATATAGAGAGATTATAGACCGTACAATGTTGGATTGTTGGTTGTCAACTTAAGTGTCACATTAAAAATTAGTGTCTGTTTGGTTGCTGCACTACCTTTTAAGAATGGTATGTAATGGAACTACTTCAGCTTCTGCATCATGGTTTAGGTTAACCTACTCATTCATTGCTTATTGTTGTTCAGATTTGAAGTTTTAGTTCTTATACAAATAAAAGTGGAGATAAGTACATAAAAGTCGATCTTTTAGTCCCTATTACTAATATGATTGAACGTTTCTTGGAGGTGTAAAACTATTACATTTTTTTTTTCTTGTGGCCATAATTACCAACTTATTAAATTTACTGTTTTTCATATTGGAGCTAAAACTTAAAATCAAGATATCTGTAGGAATCAATGAATAATTACAAACTCCGACTCTATTTTTATTTTGTTGAACAGGCAGCTCAGATTCCAATCAAAGATGACCCAGTGGCTAATGAGGCAGCACTGGAACTTGTAAGGAAGGACAAGCTGAGAGAAGTGAAGGCAGGGCACGATGGAACTTGGGCTGCGCACCCTGGTCTCATTCCGGCTTGCATAGAGGTTTTCAACAACAACATGGGCAATGCTCCTAACCAGATAGAGACCGTGAAACGCGAAGATGCTGCAAACATAACTGAAGAAGACCTCTTGCAGATACCAGTTGGAGTCCGCACTGAGGAAGGTCTCCGGTTAAACACAAGGGTGGGGATTCAGTACTTGGCAGCATGGCTCAGTGGAAGCGGTTGCGTGCCTCTTTACAACCTGATGGAAGATGCTGCCACTGCTGAGATTAGCAGGGTGCAGAACTGGCAGTGGCTCAAGTATGAAGTGGAGCTCAATGGGGATGGAGTCGGAGAGAAAGTGTGCAAAGAGCTTTTTGATAGAGTGGTTGAAGAAGAGATGGGTAGGATTGAAAAGGAAGTGGGAACAGAGAAGTTCGAGAAGGGAAAGTACAAGGAGGCTTGTAAGATTTTTGCTCGCCAATGCACCTCCCCAACACTTGATGATTTTCTCACTCTGGAGGCCTATAATTACATAGTCCTGCATCACCCTAAGGTCAAAGCTTTGAACTAAGAAAGGGGTTGGTTCATTTTGCCTTGTGATTCTGTCTTGTGTACTTTACTTTGTTGATGTGAAAAAATCGCAAGGGAACGATTTTCATAGGATTTCATGTTTGACTTGCTGATCCTTATTTAATAAAAAGGCAACTGTGTTTTTCGTTTTTATAACATAGTCAGAGTTCAGTCTTCTTGTTCAGAAATTCTGTCAAAATACAAAATGTGCTATTTTTAATTTAGTATCTACTCTGTTAATTAATTTAACTGATATTGTTTGACGACCAACGCATAAATTTGTTTTTCTCTTCCGGAACATGAAATATTATCGAGTATATGAAGGTGTCAAAGCTTGTTTGTTGTTATTACCGCGGTACAATTTTCATTAATTTTAAATTAATTTCTGTTTAAATTAAGGGATATCATGGCCAAAATAAGAAGTCTTGTCAACTTAATACAATTTATTTATAATTGAAACTAAAAGAAATTATTTTAAAAATTTTGAGAATTATCTTTAAAAAAATTTATATTACAAACACATTTTTTCTAAGACATATCAAATATGTTTGTGATATAGGACTATAACACCATTATTTGTATATAATTCAACGTGATTCATAGATTATTAGAGACGTTTTCTTAACTTGGAACTCAAATGATAACATTAAACATTAAGATAATAACATTACAATGATAATGAGAGTGATAAAACTGAAATTGATATACTAACACAACCACTTAAGATACAAACTAGAAGACTAACTTGTGACAATAAATGAATATCTTATGTATAAATATTCTGCATTAACTATCACATTATTCAGTTTCTTTTTATTCATGTCTCAATATTTTCATTTATTTTTTTATAATCTTGTTATTCTTTAAACCTCTATTAAATACACATTTTAATTTCAAATTAAAACTATTCTACATTAACTATCATATTATTCAGTTTCATTATATTTAGGTTTGAATAATTTTCATTTATCTTTCACAATCTTGTTATTTTTTCTTTTTTAAACTTCCATTAAATACACATTTTAATTTTAAATTAAAGTTTAAATATTTAAAATTTGTCACACGAATACTTATTTTAAAAACAAAACCTACATTATACAAATTATGATATAAAAATATAAGAATTATTAGATAACTTTTTTCCCACAAAAATAACACCAGACATTTGAAAGAAAATTAATATGTTCTAAATCGTAACCCAATCCGACTTTTGAAAAAAAAAAAAAAAAAAAGTTAAAGTCGCGGTCCATATATTAATAATATAATTGTGATCTCTATAAAGCTTCAGTAAGAAAATATTTTAATTAAATGCATAATTTTTTTTATTTCAAAATCGTCCTACTTTCTCATTTTTGAAAAAGAAATCCCATTTTAGTAAATTAAAAAAAATGACACCATTTACATAAAAAAAAAGCTGACTTTGATTGTAAATTTAGATTTAGAAAATGATCTCCTAATGTCTCATATTTCATGTGCTTCCATGTCTGTAGTTTTTCTTTTTTTTTCGGGCATATTCCAATTGAAGACAATATTAGCTAGGTTTTTAATCCTTTAGGTGTTCTCTCTACTCTGATGTAAAACATCATATTAAACATTTTAAATTAATTTAAAAAACAAAAAATAATATTTTATAAATTTTATTTTTTTATTGTCAAATATTATTTATTAATGTGTTATTCTTTTAATTTGTTAATTCTCCAACTACTTATATTACATCCTCTCATGCTTTAACAGTTTAAAAGAGAGAAACAAATATAAAAAGATTGTGAAAAAAAAATTAAAAACGATTCATTAAAATAGTTAAAAACACAAAAATGTAAGCACTAAACTTTCTCCATATGGAAAAGATTGATAAAGAAAAGTTGATATATATACAACTATGTTTTAAATTGAAATTTTCTCAAAGCAAAAGAGTGGGAGAGATTATCATTATATGTATAAATTGTGTAACATTTCATATTTTTCATATAATAGAAATTTTATTATATAAAAAAATATAATAAACTTGAATATAAAAATTCATACATTCATCATTCATCATGTATTTCAAAATATACTTCTCCAAGATAAGATTTAATAAGAATATCTCCGTAAAATTACAAATAAAATAAAATAAAGCTTCTTAAACAATTCACTTGGGACTCACATCTGTCAAATCCTCTACTCACATGTATGATGTGCGATTAATCTACTCACGTGTATGATGTGAGATGAATTATCATCGTAGTTTTAAAAGTAAAACAAACAACACACAAAAAGAATGATAAGCTATAGAGTTTTCAAAAAATATATATTTTCATAAATTGGATTTATATCTCAACAAAACAACAACAATTTAATCTTTCATAATTCATCTCACATCATACAGACACTCGTGCATTGAGTTAGATTCAGAGGTGTACACCTGTCATATATCACTCAACTATTCTGATCGGGCTCATATTTCAAACCTCAGAACAGTCTATTTCGATCGGGCTCATATTTCAATCATCGGATCCCATATGCACAGGGTTAATCCATATGTCTTATTCTGATCATACTCGTATTTCAAACCTCAAACAGGACCATATGAACCTCCTTCGACTCTTCACTAACTAGTAATCTTCATCTATGGGAATCCAATGTACCAATAGAGTCTAGATACCTCATTGAATCCTTAAATAATGTACATCCTAATAATCTCAACACGAGTATTTCCTTTCCTGAAGATACTATGTCTCCGATCACACACCACATCATTCACAAACATTGATACTACATCATACAATACATAAACATTCATTCCATTTTACTCAAATTCATCCAATTCATATTTAATAAAATAAATAATTACAATATATATCAAAAACAATCAAACTAGCTTCCATTACCTCTATAAAATAGAAATACTCAAAAACCTTAAAATCACAGGCAACTTAACTTTATTCAAGAATATGATCAGACACTCTTGATCTACTCAACGCTAGGAATATCCTCTGACTGTCAATCTGATAACTTATGAGATGACAAATCTAGAGAGAAGGTAAACAACTTTTGATTGTCAATCTAATAACCTGTGAGATGACAAATTTAGAGAGAAGGTAAACAACTTTTAAAGAGAAATTGTTTGAGAAATGATGTTTTCATAATAATGAAATTATATATCTTCTTAAAGAAAGAGAGAGATTTGGTAGTTTTTATAAACAGGATATCTTCTTAAGAGATAATTGGTGGGATTTTTTATTAGAATAAAACATAATATCTTCTTAGGGAGAGTTGATAGTTTTTATAAAAATAAAAGAGAATATCTTCTTAGAGAGATAAAATATCTTTTGAGAGAAAGATAATATCTTCTAAGTGATAGTTGATGGTTGTTATAAAAATAAAAAGTAAATAAATATCTTTTATTACTTAAACAACTTAAAAAAATAAATATTATTTTATTTATCTCTAAAACTAAATTCTAGGTTAGTTTTTATTTTATAGCTATTTTCTAAGGTATTACAAATTGTATTTTAATATATAATATATAATGTTAAATAATATTTTTTAGCTTAATTTGAAATATATTTTAATTATAGTTTATATTTTGAAAATGACTTTTATATCAAATAACTTCTAAACATCTATTTTATAAATTACTTTTTAAATATATATTAAATTTTTTAATTACATTAATTATATTTATCACAAACTTTTTACAAAAATATACTTAGTTTCCCTTAATCCAAACTACTCTTTTTACTCTCTTTGTACTCTTTTCTTTACCCTCTCATCCTAAAAGTATAAACTACAAAATCTGAATAGTTTAAGTCTAAAATATAATTATCTTTAAAATAATCCAAAAAGAAAATTTATGTGATTATATCTTATAAAATTAAATTTAAAATATCATTTTCCATATTTAAATTTGAGATAATTTTATATTATATTATTAAAATATGTTATTTTATATTTTTCTCTTATCTGTTAAATATAAAAACTAATATAATTTTTCTGTTAAAGAGGACAGAATCGAGAATCCAAAAGTTGTCCAATTATATTTTAGCTTGAATATAAATCACATTACAAAAGATAATTAAACTAATAAATAATATTATCGAATGAAATATCTTATTATATTAATTTTCAATAAAGTAATATGAAAAAAGGTCATATAAATTAGATACAAATGAACAAGAAAAATAATAGTTTGAAAACAGTTTTGTTAGATAAACAGAAGAAAATAGATACTATTTTGACAATTTTCTATATGTACACACATAACTTACATACGTGTATTACCACATATTTTATACACAACCCTAATAATTTTTTTTATAGTATTTATACAACTCTTTTTCTATTTTCAGTGTGTGAATTTTATTTTATTTTATTTGTATGGACAATTTTAAATATTTTTGAATTAATTAAAAATAGAACAAATCTTAATCACTTAATAAAATCTGATCGGTTTAAATCTAAAATATTATTGTTTTAAGAAAATCTAAAATATATCTTATCTAATGAATCCTATAAATGAAATCTGAAATATTATAATCCATACTTTAAATTGAGATAAGTTTATTTATATTATCAAAATATATAATATATAATAATTTAACTGTAATTAAAAACTGATTTAGTTTAAAAGAGTGGCTGGTGAAAAAAAAAAAAAAAAATGGTAAAACACGTGAAATCCAGCTAATACCGATAGGATCGCCGCCTCTTTTGAAACGTGATACACTCTCTTATCTTTTATTTAAGTAGGGAAGGCCCAAACGAATCTCACACAAAACGCGTCAACGAAGGCGGCTTCTTTCGTCTCTGTTCTCTGCTTCAGCTTTTCTCCTTTCGCTTGCTTTACGTGTCGCCGGTAAGGCAATTCGATACCTCTAAACCCTAGCGAGACGCAGCCACCGTTTAGGGTTTCGATCATCCATTCATCTTCCTTGTTTCCTTTGCGTGATTGCTTTCCTGTGGTTTCATTTCTCTCGTACGTTTCAATTCTGTTGATTCCATCGAGGAAGCACTTGAGAAAATTATAATTGATTTTTGTCGTGTGCTTTTTTGTTGATTAGGGTTTGTGAATCATTAAAAAAAAAATTGAATTATCCGTTCTGTTGTTTTTGGGAGGGTTAGGGTTTCGAAATTTGGGATTATTGAGGGTTTCGGTTTGAAATACATTTTTCTTGGATTCTTAATTGCTTATTGAGAGGACTTGTGCTTGTGCTTGTCAATCAATGGCGGCAGGGCGAAAAAGTGTTTCGCTGAGAAGAGACTTTTTCGAATACAGTTCCACCAAGGGGTCTGATCACAATAAGAATGGCTCTTTCGGCGTGGAAGTGGGTGGATCTCGCGGCCATCACTTCGCTCGTTCCGATGGGCTTCGTGGTGGGAAAGAGGAGAGAGAGCAAGGTGAGATCTGTGTTGAAGATGGGGAATATGAGGGTGCCTATGGTTTGCCACCGCCAGAGAAGAAAAGGAAGTTTTCTCCAATCGTGTGGGACCTAGCAGAGAAGGAAGAAAGAATCTCGTCTAAGAGTAGGATCTCTAAGACTGTTGCTGTGTCTCCTCCTCCTCCATCTGTACTGAGAAGTTATGGAGCCGACGGTGTTCATTCACGTGATCTTATGGAGGAATCTTTACCAGATTCTCGAAGCGATAGACACGATGCGGGGGAAGAGAATGATGTGCAAGAATGGACTATCACAAAGTCAAGATGGGCTTCTGATGATGGTCCCTCACCCAGGACTGCTGATGATAAATTCAATCATGGCAAGGGGAGCTCCAGTCCTGAAATTGGTGAATTCCGTCGCTGTGGATCTTCAGAGAGCACCGTCACTAGATCATCAGGAAGCACTGGAAGAGATCATTATGTGGGTCTTTCTACTGATGACTCCGATTCTGAAAATAATTTCCGTATGGATTCCATGGTCGAGGTTGAGGAACCAAGTGACGTTGGTGATTGTCCCTCGGATTCTGAAGAAAGTTGTGGATTGATGCATGGGCAGAGAAATATAAACATGCTTCACAGTTGCAGAAGTGTGTGCGAGTTTGAGATGATTAAGAAAATAAACGAAGGAACTTATGGTGTTGTCTATAAAGCTAGGGATAAGAAAACTGGAGAATTAGTCGCATTGAAGAAGGTGAAGATGAATATAGAGAGGGATGGCTTTCCGATGTCATCCTTGAGGGAAATAAACATTCTCTTGTCTTTAAACCACCCCTCCATTGTGAATGTTAAAGAAGTAGTTGTAGACGATTTTGACGGTACTTTTATGGTAATGGAATACATGGAGAATGACCTCAAGGGAATGATGGAGGTTAAGAAACAGCCTTTTAGCATTAGCGAAATTAAATCCTTGGTAAAGCAACTTCTTGAAGGTGTCAAGTATCTCCATGATAACTGGGTTATCCATAGGGACTTGAAGTCATCAAACATTTTACTGAACCATGATGGGGAGCTTAAAATATGCGACTTTGGGTTGTCAAGGCAGTATGGAAGCCCTCTGAAGCCATATACTCCTGTTGTGGTTACGCTATGGTACAGGTGAGTAGCATTATAATATTATTTTACTTTTTATGAAGCTATCTCCGTAAGATTATATGATTTTTTCATTTATATTGGTTGAGAAGTATATGCCATAAACTCATGAATGGATGTATTGGTTTGTGCAGAGCACCTGAACTTTTGTTGGGCGCTAAAGAATACTCGACAGCAATTGACATGTGGTCGGTGGGTTGCATAATGGCTGAATTATTTGCCAAAGAGCCTCTGTTCAGGGGTAAAAGTGAACTTGAACAACTTGATCAGGTTATTTTTACTAAAATCACTTGAATGCTACTTTTTCTTCATCTCATTTATCTTACAACGTGAGAACTCTGCTGCCTAGTAACACTTCTCTCTATGTCCACTGTCTGCAGATTTTTCGAACCTTGGGTACACCTGATGAGAAAATTTGGCCAGGATTATCCAAATTACCAGGGGCTAAAGCAAAATTTGTCAAGCAACCGTAAGCATGCCTTGTCTCTGTTTGCTCTTGATTAGAATTACATGTTATTACTTATGGGTGATAGTGCGGTTATACTTTGTCAACTGTTTGACCATAAGTTATTGATATTTCAGGTTTAATATGCTGAGGAAAAAGTTTCCAGCTGCATCATTTACTGGTTTGCCAGTTTTATCTGAGCTGGGATTTGACTTGTTGAAGAAGCTTTTAACTTATGACCCCGAAGAGGTAAATATTGTTCATTGAATAATTTTTATTGGTTTTCTTCAACATAGAGCTGAATAAGGCATAATGTATAAAACTTGTTTTACTTGTCGCAGAGGATAACTGCAGAAGATGCTCTCCTTCATGATTGGTTCAATGAAGCCCCTCCTCCCAAATCTGATTTCAAGCCTATTTTCCCTTCTTGGAGGTGCTAGGAAAGGTACTGTTGCTGGATGCCTGAAATACCAAGAACAATTGCTATTTTTACTGCCATTGTTTCCAACTTTTTCTTACCCTGATAATGATCATATACAAAGAATGATATATTGCAAATGACAGCGTGATGCACTTCATTGTTTGCTATATAAATTAGAAGCGGCGGATTGTTGTATATACCTGAGAAGGTATGACTAGCACTTGATTTTTTCCTCCCTAGTGAAACTCAACGTATCTCTCTTGCTGGTGAAAATGATGTACATAATATTTCAGGACAATTGGTAATTAATGATGAATTTTTGCTCTTGTATTGTCTTATCCTGTACTATATATTTCCATTTTTTTTTTCTATGGTTTTGTTCTATCCTTATGGTTGCCCAATTTAAGGTTTTTTGAAACATAGTTGCATTTTATCGATTATTGTTATTGTCAATTATATTCAGAATCGTTTTTTCTTCTCTGAAGTTTACCGAACTATGATTATAAGATAAATAAAATTCGTTTAAATTTAAACAAAAAATTATTGAAAAATAATCATTAGCTCATTTTAAATGTTAGGAAAACAAGAGAGCATTTACAAATTGAAGTTGTTATTTCAAATGTTCAGTTTATATTGCCAAACATCTTTCTTTATCTAGAAAAAAAAACAGCTGAAATGATTTCAGCTGTTCTAAACATGCACTAAATTGGGTCCGAGGAGTTTTGTCGTTATCTTTTCTCCTACTAATTTTACACCAGGAGATGCTTCTAAAAAACATTGGCTGCATTGATGCTCCAAGCATTGGTAGCAGTTGGATACATAGAAAAATAATCCCAGGGATTTTCTTGGTCAACAGGTAAATATGTTCAATTTCAAAGTTGATCCCTGAAATAAAATGATAGTATGTGCTAGATTTTTGGGGAGTGGTTGCGTAGCTTCCATGTTCTTACCCATTTTTCTGCAATAGGCTTTACATTTCCCTTACCGAAATGCGGTTTTTAAATTAACAAGACACGGGAATGAGTTTAGGCAGTGGATTGCTTTCTGGAAAAGGGGTCACAAGGAAGTGGGTGAGGTATGGTGAAGATTGTGGAGCTCCGGAAGGCAGAGATAGGTAGGTGACATTTGTGCTTCCCAGCTATTTGGTGGGTCGTATATGGTAATTTGATGAAATTCAATTGAAGGTAACATTTTCTTTATTTATTTATAGAGAATTGAAGTTGTCTTCTAATGATGATTTTTTCGTATATTTTGTTCGTCTCAGTAAGACACGTTCTTAATTTGATTAGTGTATCATTCTAGATATTACATCCGAGTATTAATTGAACCTTTCGAGCGCTGAGCACTGCTCTTCCGGTGTCTGGTATTCACTCTCAATCTTCTGGATTTTCAAGGTGCAAAAATTATGGTTGGTATGAAAAAATTGAGAGGGATGATGAAGATTTAATTAAGTATTTTGGTGGAAGAGAAAAGAGAAAAATAATTTTAAAATTAATGGTCTGGTCCCTTCTTTCTTTTCATATTAAATTATTATATCCTGTAACTTAACATTTACCTATTTTATTACATTTCATCTATTTCTGTTTTATTAGATTATTTCTTTGTAATTTATTTCTCATTTCATATTCTGGTTGTCCTTAAAATGTATGATATCTTGTTTTTTTTTTTTAATTTATACAGCGCTGTTAGGGAGGTCTTTTTACTGTTTCATTAGCTTACCTTTCAGAGTGGAAATCTTCAAATGAGTTTATCCCTTATGATGTTCAGGATAATTTTGCTCTGGAAAATGCAGACGCATTTTTTTTTTCTGCAAAATTATTGTAAATAATTTTTGTAAAGATTGGTGGAGAGTGTTTTAAAAATAACAGGATGAAAGGGTTATTAATTATATTTTTTTAGGCTGATTTGAGATTGTTAGTATTTGGGGAATTCCAAAATAGAGAGAACGCTCGAGCTTTGCGTTCAACGGCGTGTAATTGACTGTCATCGTATGGGTGAGCTCATTTGGGGAATACCAAAATTGAGAGAACCACTACATGATTTCCTATTTCTTTTTATTATTTAGCCATGCAAATACAATACCAACATTCAAATTAATTGATTCGGGTCAGAAAATTGTCGAGGTTTACCACGTTGTTTGGATTAAGAATTATGAAAAAAATTAAAATTTATATTGTCTAGACAAGGAAGTTCATAGAATTTCAAAATTGTAAGTTTAGAATTTATAGAACTATTTTTGATTACTTGAAATGATAATTTAACATTTTAGTAAAAAGGTTAGACTTTGATTTCTTTTCAAAAGTTAAGAATTTATCTCTCCTTGCTTTCCCTGCTTTTTTCTCCTCTTCCTTTTCTCTATTTCTGTCATTTTATGTTATCAAATATTTTTGAAATATATTTGAAAATAATGTGTAATTAAAAAATAAACTATTTAGCAAGAGAAGGGAATTCAATAAACGTACAAAATCCTATTATGTATCCTATTATGTTTTGGATGACTTTGATTTTAAAATAAAGACATTTTTCATTGAATTGGTACCGAAAAATGAAAAATGAAATGTAATTAAATTTGCAGAAAACAAAGAAAGGTAAGTGATTGAAAAATAGATAGATAGAAAAATTCTGTAGTAATATTCTTGGCAAAAACGAGTAGAATAAGAAATTGAATCTTTAACTCAACAATAAGCATGTAGATAAATAAAAATGTGCTATAGTCAAATATGAAGAGAAATATATTTTATAAATACTTTCGTATATAGTTTCGTCGGAGATTTGGACAAATTAGTGTCTTTCTATCTAGGATGTTTGTGTTTCTATACATGGTATAGAAAAATCAACTACATCTATTTATTAATTGATTTATACTAAATCAAAATACTAATATGAATATATAAATGTCTAAACAGTATTGGATAATGATCAAAATTATTATTCGTTCATATACAAAATCAGTTAAATATTTTTTTTTGAATATAGGTACAGTTATTTTTTTTACTATCTATCACATTTCTCCGATCAAGCAAAAAAGAACCTTGTTTTTTTTTTTTTTTTTTTTTTTTTTTTTTTCGTTTTTCTCCTCGAAGGGGAAGGAAAATTTAGTTTTTAATAACAATTTTCAAGGTATTTGAATCTTCGTGAGAAAGCAGGTGTCCATAGATCAAAATTGAAATCATATTCACGTTAACATGACTCTTATTAATCATTTCTAACATTCTTAATACATTACAAAAACACAAAAAGTCGAGAGATTAAATAAAAATTCACTAATAGATTCTAGAATGTTGAAAATCTCATGTACTACAATAAAAGATATTAAACACTATTTGAAAATATGTTATCCTAATAAGAAAAAGTAGTTTTCTATCCGTAATTAACTACTCTATCCCTAAAAATTATGAAAATCTGAAAGATATACTCTAATATAATCTAAATCATTATTTCATCTGTTTCTTAGCTTTCAAATAGTAACTGCACCGTCCGAAAAGGACTTGATAGTAAAAGTAACCAAAGTATATGAATCCGAGAGTTTTCCATTCATTTTGAATTATACTTACAGTAGCATAAATTATTCTCGTAACATACCTTGAAAAGCTTATTGAACTTGTAAGGATGCGACAAAACAACCCCCATGAGCTTAGTTCTAGAATTTCTTAAAACTCTACCACGGCCGAATCTGTTTCCTTGTCCAGTATAAGCTCCGTTTGCGTTACATTTAATCAACCTCCACAGGGTGATTTTTCTACCTTTTCCTTTACCTGCAAGCAACAACAAAAGCTTTTAAAGAATTTGAATTCGTTAATTGTAGATTTCGTGTTACTCGCTGCTAAAGAACCAGAAATGGTCACCAATGCATATACTTTATTTTTAATATTCTGATAATGAATTTGGTGCCACTCGAATTTGATCTTCTGTTTAGTGTTCCAAATTTCTACAATTATGTGTAATATAAAACAGCATCACAATTGTCACCATACTACTCCGATTTCGATTTAACTGCATAAATACTTGAGGCATTCAACTGATTGAGGTATTCAACTGCTGATCAGTGACGTTTTTGTAGTTACACAATCTATCTTAAAAAACAAATAGTCAACAGTTTCAAAAGTCTTGTAACAATGACGACAAAAGGAAGTCACGTTAAGACCCACATTGCCTAAGAACAGTCTTGCATAGTATAAAAAGTTTGGGAAAGGAGAACGATTTTGCCCTAGATTCTTGTCAGTTTTATGGATATGCATATAAGCTTTGATGCTTAATTCACAACTTTGACTAGATTTGCATCTTACAGCTCCTGTAAATTAGTTGTAGGTATCACACTATGCAAATTTTGCTGCTTAACTATTTGTGGCATTAAGAAAGCTGTCATGCTTTATCTGAAATACAATCTGAAACCTCAGCTTTGAGTAAACCACAAGTTTATGTCAATGTTTATCATCTCGACTATTGGATCAATGAGCAACGTGTTAGTCCATAAGTTTATCAAACTTCCATTGCCAATCTGCCATACGTATTATCCCCCATAGAACCATCCTTCATAGAAAAACTACCACCAAAATATTGTTTACCAATCCATTCGTGCTACTTGCTATTATACTCTAATGTCATTCTTAATGGTAGATCTAATACTTAGTTATTTAAAAAGTATTTAAGTCAATTTTAATTTAAAATTGAGTATGCTCGTTAGTGCTGTTCTTATTTCATTCCAAACAGGAAGACGAATTTACTAACCGTTTATATTAACATATACTATTCGAAGGAAATAATAAATGTAACCTACTTTTTTTCAAATTAACATGTTACTATGAACTCTTGCAATCAAGTTTTGAATCACCTTTTAATTTTATAAAATTGATTCTAGTAAAAATTAAAGAATAATAATTCATTTTTGAAAAACTTACTTAGGAACAACTTACGAAAAACAAAAGGCCGAGCAATTATTTTTTGGAAAATCTAATTCCACACCATCAAAAGCAGATTTGGGGGACACGTGTTTTCACCCAATTATGCTAGTAGTAGCTCAGATTTTTCCAACCAAATGTCGGGAGAAAATTCGTGCAAAAAAGTAGCAGAACATAAATTCAAATTCACTTGATTTTTTATTCAAAGTAGCTCTTCGAATCTGGGTTTAAGAACAGCCGGCATTTGCAGTAAAGCTGAAAAGGTAAGTGAATTTCATTGTATATCAAAATACAAATTGGCAATGTTAAGTTTTCCTAAAAAAGGAACAATTGCAGTTCGAGCCCGAGGATCCAGGGATGAACTCTATTAAGACAGCACTTTCTCTACTTCAACTGTGACCTCTTTGGGAGGTTTCTCAGCATGAAGATTAGCAACGATGCCCTTCTTGGAATAGTAATCAATAACCTGCATGTTCAAATGCAAAAATTTCCAATCAAGACCATGAAATTACAATGAAAATTCAAAGAGACAAAAATGAGAAAGGCCTTCCTCAAACAATTATAATAGAGAATCCGAACGCTTAAAAAAGGATTCAGAATCATACGGGCTCAGTTTGCTTATGAAATGCCTCCAGTCTTGACTTGAGAACAGCTGCAGTGTCATCCTTGCGCTGGATGAGTGGTTCACCAGTAACCTGAGAAAAACAAATTCAATAGCGAAATTGTTTAGTGCTTTTCTTAAGCTATCATAACAAAGCTCGCGGCAAGCCCCGACCTTTTAAGTGGGCAGGGCATCCTCCACAGCCCCCTAAACATTCTATACGTGAAAATAGAAAAATCTTTTGTATACTAATACGTACTAAAACTAAATTAATTTCCAATAAAACATGTTAGCAAAAAAAGTGTGGCATCTCATTATATTTTATTAAAATTGAACTGGCCTTTAATTCAACCCTACGTATTACTAAAAGGGGGATCATAGCCAAAGTCTTAGCCAATGTCCAACATCTTAACATCCTCCTCTCAAACCCAGGACTGGACAGGAGTTTTAAGTTTGTATGGATAAACATTTTAGAATGGCAAAACATCAAGACTAAATTTGACCTTGACACCGTATTAGAAAGGGACCGTGCCTAAATCAATCTCAAAAGTTAGTTCTAAGGTGGAGAATAGACCAAGTCTTACCAAAAAGTGCATGATCATATGTCTAACCGTTGTTGGACATCTAAACAGTATTTAAGTTTGAATGATACTAATAGCTTTTCAGAACTCCCATAAATGTTAAGCACATATAAGCAGAAGTTAATTTTAGGCAACTAACATTTTTGCAGGGTTTAAATAAAGTTTCAGACTTACATCATCAACCCCAGAAACCTTAGGAGGGGCAAATTTTGTGTGGTATGTTCTGCCACTGGATGGGTGTATCCAGCGACCAGTAATTCGCTCCTCAAGGATTGCATCGTCAATTGCAAAATTGAGCACCTTATCAACTTTCACTCCCTGTTTATCCAGCATCTCATCAAGCTGCAAAGAAAGAAAAAGCAGGTTCAAAAGATGTAGATGAACAGCACGTAAAACAGTGCATTAAATCGAGTAACTCTGTTTGACATAAGCCCAATATTTCAAACAAAAGAAACTCAGATTTCCAACAATGTCATACCTTCTGTGCTTGGACCACAGTTCTTGGGAAACCATCAAGAATGAAACCTTTCTGACAGGATGGTTTTTTCATCGCTTCATCTATAATCCCAACAACCAAGTCATCAGAAACAAGTTCTCCCTGAAATATTGTAACATAATATCATATTAGCCATCTCGAGAGAGAGTACACACAGTAAAACAGTAAATCCCCAATAAGATTCCATGCAAGAAGGCTTTACCTTATCCATAGCTTCTTTAGCCTTGACACCAAGAGGGGTCTTGGCAGCCACAGCTGCTCTTAACATGTCACCAGTAGCTAAGTGGCATAAGCAGTACTCGTCCTTTATGATTGGTGACTGGGTACCTTTGCCAGATCCAGGTGGGCCTGCAGTAACATATTTTTAAGTTATATTCCACTTGAATTTCAGAAGATAAAAAACCAATATATGTTGTAAATTCTTAAAGCATGACTCAAATGAGCACACCAAGGCAAATATGGAGATTAACCCTAACTCACTAATTGCCAGTACTTAGAACATTGATATAATACACGGACGAATATCAAATTAGAATAGTAGCTTAAGTGTAGTACAGAGACAATACAAATCCAAGTGCTACTCATCATTTAAAGGAGTTGTCACTTCTAATGTATAGGTTTGATTTGAATATTTATGGAAGATTAGGGCCTCACCGTCTTCATTTTCCAAGCAATAAATCTAAGAGAAGCATAAAAAAGGAGGATCCATTATGGATGAAACCTCCCTTTAAAATAATAAGATTGTAGGAATATACACATTAAAAATCCCAATCTAGCTCTTGAGAAAAACAGGTTCAGTTTGAAAGATCAACACGAAAACTCAATTTAGCTCTTCGTTTTATCTGCCTGGCAAATACAAAGCGGTGTCACAGATGACCAGAATTGTATTAGTAGTGGAAAAAATGCCAACATTTACAAGATGCAACAAGCTAAGAAAGTAAAGGCATTGTGGTAGAGTACAATTATAATCAAGTGAGTAAAAAGTCCTGGAGAAAAAACCAGCATCACTTGATTGAAATCAAATCGGGAGAAATATAAAACCACATACATAACATCTTTCTGCCAACAGTACACAGATAGATCTACACACTAAAGTTAGCATGAGAGTAAACATAAGCAAATTCTTCAGGACTGGAAACATTTTGAACCAAGACTATTATCCAATCAAACCAAAAGAAATGGCACATATGTGCAAGTCTCTATCGTCTAAAAGTAAAGCTACAAAGCTCATGTCAGCTACGCAATCTGCAAGAAAAAATATTAAACCTAAAATGTAAAAAAGTTACACATAAATGATGACCAAGAAAAAAAAATACAGAAAGAACAACCATATCTGATACCCGTGTAGATTCACAATTAGAGAACCGTATTCAAATCACAAATATTTAAATCACAAACATAAAAAAAAAAAAAAAAAATAATAAA
>Ga0209700_101205_pt1 | contig 52890 bp, 43 predicted proteins | sample SiratroredBW_FD_187528 | JGI IMG/M metagenome (GOLD analysis project Ga0209700, IMG submission 187528) | Root nodule microbial communities of legume samples collected from California, USA - Siratro red BW (SPAdes) (version 2) | ecosystem: Host-associated > Plants > Roots > Nodule | place: USA...
TTTTTTTTTTTTTTTTTTTTAGAAAAAAAGTGAATAATGGAGATGGGTAGGAACTTTCTTGAAATTATTCAATGAGTAATTTGATCCCACATTTTAAGTGTGCACAAAATGGATGACCTAATCCAATAAATCTAAGGAAGAAAAATTGTGGGTCTGACTATATAAATAACCCAAAAAATTGGTATATACTAGTTTTATATAATACCAATAGGTTATTTTAGTTTAATTTAAGAAAATTAAAAAGTTATAAATTTAAAAAATAAAATTTTATGTATTTTTAAAGTTGAATCATATGAAAAATTAATCAATTTCAATTTTTAAACAAGAATTTAATATTTAAATTCTAACATAAGTAAAAGTTATAATAAAATAACATTATTTTTTATTTTTAAAATAGTTATAATTATTATTTTTAAAACATAAACTAGCATGCCATGCCCAACTAAATCCATTGTATATTGTTATCTAAATTGGTCAAATAGCAAAATTAATTGACACTAATTTAGAAAATTAGTATTTAGTCTCACCATCCCAACTATATTAGAGCTTTTTCTAGGAAAAATACACCTAATATACTATTTTCTCTCTAACTAAAATTAGTTTATGTAGAAGTTTAAAAAGTTTCATATAAGAGAACTTTTTACAAATTAAAATTATGTATGAGCTAATTTTAAATATTATGAGTATATACCACACTTACTAATTGATAAAAGTTGCAAAGCTATGAATATGAATAAAGTTACTCATTAACTTCTTTTGTTCCAGCGGCTTGAAGTTTTTTATCAGTTTTTATTTAGTCTAAATAAAATATTTTTTTTTATCAGTTTTTAAGCGCTACTACAATGTTTTATTTTAAAAACCTCAAAGAAATACAACATTGTAATATAAGTTATAATTCAATAAGTTTAATTTTTATAATAATTTTAAAGTTGTGATAGTTTTTATTGTATTAAATAAAAAAGTAATAAATAAGTTAATATTTTTATAAAATAATTTTAAAATATAATAAATATTTCAATAAATTTAGACACTATAATTGAAATTTTATTTATTAAAGTTTAAATTATATAAATTTATAAATTTAGAAACCATAATTTAAATTTTACAAAATATTACTCATATAGTTTTTATAATTTGTTTTATATATTTTTTTCTTAAAATTTGTATTGTACCATAATTATTATTTAAATAGTGTTTTTAATTACATCTTTAGGTTTAAGAAAGCTGAATAATGAATATAACGCGATATAAATTTAAAATATTGATAAAAACAATAAATATAATACGATATTTATTGTAATTATTTTGTTTAAATTTTACAAAAATAAAAGAAAGGACGTATTATGAGACCCAATTTTCGAGATAGTAGAGATGATTTTTAAAATATAATCAAGCTTAAAATTTTAAATTATATGGAGCTTATAGATTAAAATCTTAACTGGTTAATTATTTTTTTCTAAATTCTTTCTTTTTAATTTTTTTTCTTACTTTTCTTTATCTTTTTGGAACTGATTTTCGTCATTTTCTTAATTTTAAAGTGTTTGTGAGACTTGACAAAGATGATCGATTGTGACCCGTGATAATTTTAATTATAGAAAGTTTTTATCTACAATCAGATTGATATGTTTATTTGTGAATCAAACATGTTGGAAGCAAGTTAAAATTTATGTAGCTTTTAAGATTTTGAAACAATTTTGAAAAACATACAAATTTAAGTAAGAAAAGCTATTTGAATTAGATTATGATTCATAAAGTATTTTATTTTTAATACTTTTAATTATAAGTGTTAGAATTGAGATGAGTTGTAATCATGTTTTTATTGGTTCGGAAACAAAATAGTAGATTTAGAAGTGTTGTCTTTTGGATTTAATTGATGGATATTGAGTTGTAATTTATTTAGAATATGATTTGGTTGAATTAATATAATTTAATCATTTTGATTAGATAATTAGTTACTTACATGCATTCTTATGTTCATGAACTTGGATGTGGTGTGTTAATTTGAGTGATAATAATTACTATATACAATCTTCGTCCTAAATGTATTATTTGTACGTCTTAAACTTGCTATAATGAGCAAATTGTTGTTTCTTTTGAAAGTGAAATTCCTTCTCAAAAAATTATGCCGAACAACAAGTTCTACATAATCCACCCAATTGAGAAATTTCGCTCATTCACTCCCAAACTTATTCATTCAACAGATTTGGTAAATTCACATAGTACAAGCAAATCTAAATATGAGAGGAATTATGTTCCTAATTAAATTCACTCATTACATTGAACTTCTATTTAGGGAAATTACCTTATTTACAATCACATGCTTTGCTTAAGAACTGTTTATGAATATGTTTTATGTGTAAATATTGTTATTCCATGTGATAACTTCAATCGAGATTAACTATGATATATCGATTCAAATCATTTTTAAATAACATGTTAGGATGATATAATGACACATTTAGTTATTCAAATGATTAATTACAAAACTTATTATTGGAAGGAGATCTTATTGTTTCAACAATGATTTAAATCATATAGATTAAGAAGAGAAGTTGAGAGAAAGTGTTTACACCACTTAAATACAACATTACAATTTTGTAAAATAGATTCACCGTGTCCTATTTTATTTTGATCTTGTTTTCAATAAATTTTCTTCTTCTTTTTTATATTATGTTTTTCTGCTATGATTGTATTTGACAAAACATTACAGATTTAAAAGATAACTCTAAGTAATTGTAATCGTTTAGTTAAGCATATTTACATGTGTATATTTGATTTGGAGATACTTTTATTTTATAAACTCTTTATTGAGTTTATATGATGAATTTAGAATGATTAGTGAATTAGTATAGTGTACATTCAATAACTATATTTTTTGAGATGCTTCAAATCTCACTTCCTGTTAAATTAAAGTTTAATAAATATTAGGAAGCATGAAAAATATACTAAATAATTATTTTGTATGTTCGTGGTAACCAATTATATATTCACACAATATAATGAGCATTACATAGATAATATAATTTTGATTGATCAATTGATATCTCGCATTCAGTTTCATTTGAAATTTAATATGAATTGTTTTTATCCTGAGACATAATAATAATAATAATAATAATAATACAATTCCATATAATATATAATACATATATTTAACAATTAAAATAAATATATCATGTAAAAATAAATATATCATAACAAATTAAATTGAAAATATATATTAGCTAATTATAAAATATCTAATTACCATGTTTTGAATATAAGTTTAGTATTTATCCAATAAGATTATTCAGTATTAATTATTGGATTTAATGAGCAAAATTTTTTATTTCTATGATGGGAAAATTGTGCACATGTGACTTGATGATGAAAAAATCGTATTCCTATTGTACGATTTTAATTACTAGAAAATAAAATCCTGAAAAAATAACATAATAGTTCAATGTATATAGTAAAATTGTGTCTCTTTTACACAATTTTGTTTATTTTTCTTGTTGTGATTAGGTGATCTTAATTAAAAGCTTTTGTGGACAGCAGGATTCCAACGTTAGTATAATTACGAAGAAATCGTGTAACTCTTTGATAATTTCAATAATATTAAAATTGTGTACGTGAGACACGATTTCTGTACTAAAATAGTGAGTGAGAGAGACACGATTTTAGTTATTTGAAATTCAAAAAAACATCGTGTCATAACGTTAATAAATTGAATTAGGCAAAGTTTTCATATATATATATATATATATATATATATATATATATATATATATATATAAATAAAATGCCACTGAAATTAATGTTGATGAAGTTGGATCCTTCAATTTTGTTAGTAAAATACATAAATTTAAATATTTTTTTTAAATTTAGCAATAATTTTGAAAAAATAAATTATATTATTTAGTATTAAAGAATTGAATATTTTAAATATATATAATTATTTAATAAAATAAAAAGGTAATTGAGTATAAAATAAATGTTAGGTTCAAGATATTATGTTAGTTTTGAAGACATGAATTTTAAAATAAATGTTTTATTTTAAATTGAAATGGAAATAATCGGTTACATTCAAATATTATTGTCTATAGAGAGAATTTCTCCTATTGTGACTTTCGTTTTAATAATAAGAATATTTTTTAGGTCTATTGGGAATTGGGTTATCCATTTCGTTTTGTATACGGGTTGTGGTTGATCTTTTAGATTCCTTTCGTCTCATGTGTGGATATGGTATCATATTTGGAGTCGTGTAAGGAGACCTACAATCTTGATTTTGAACTAAATGAAATTGTACTTCATAGGCCTTGAAAATGTTGTTGAGACTGTACACGAGGGAAAAATTGTGGCTATCTGTAAGTAAGAATATGAACAAACAACTATAATATGTGAGAAAGACAGTCTCAGGGCTTGAAACTCTCCATGATCGCACCATCTTTCATTTAATCTGACTTTGAATGACATAGGTCGACGTCAAAATTAGGGAGTGACTATCTCTTGCACATCAAACTCTAAGTTTTGTCTGTCAAATCTTTGCATATGACACATAACGTATCGTTGCTCATTTTTGCATAGCAGGACAATAATATGTTCCAAATATAGTTGGTCTACTCGTAATATGCACTCCGCCTTTGTGCCTTGTTTAACGAATCAGTCATTTGTTCTTTAAAATGTTGTCTTGATAAGAGCACATGAATGAAGTGATTGTGCACTCTTCAAAACAAAGTTGATGCACTTGGCCAAATTTGTTGTGATCGTATTGTAGACAATTTGACCTTAAGAGTTGGTTGTTTCATCTCATAAGTTGTGGCAATATGAAAAATGAAATTTCGTAAAGTATGAAATTTATATGTAATATGTAATGAACATAAAAAGGTTAATGAGAAAGCATACACATGTTAATTAATTGTTGCTTCAACTTAATATTTTTGAATTTTTTTGTTGAAGTTGGATGCAATATGTCTTATGTAATAGACCGAGGATAACCCATCTCTTTCCCATCCAACTTTCAAAAATTGCAATGCAGAAAAAATCAATATTCCTTGTTAGTGATCATGCAAACATTAGACTGAGGTGTGACGTACTCGCACAATAATTGAAAAAACCATATCGTAGCTTCCTTTGTTTTTCCTTCAACATTGGCAAAAACTAAAGGAAATATGTTTCGGTTTTTATCTTGACCAATTGAAGTTAAAAAAGTTTTGTGCTATTTTACGATCAAGAATTTGACATCAACTTGCATGATAGGCTTGCAATAGTTGAAGTCGTCAATGTAAGGCTTAAAAGACCAAAAGACACACTCTAAAATGTAAGTGAACTGGTTTCAACACCATCAACAACAGACGGATAACCTATAAATTGTACAATCATACCCGAAACAACTTGTTGGACAACTTGCAACCATCTAGGAGGATGGTTATATGATTCCTCCCAAACATCGAATTTCATCATCAATGCTTTTTGTTTTGCAATCATAGTTTTTTTGTATGACACATAGTAACGGTACTGATTTTTTTATTTAAGCTATTAAAACTCTTTATCAAAATGGACGGATTAGCCTTCATGGAGTTGACCACAATGGAAGCAAGTTCGGAAGAGTCCAAATTGATATAATTTTTAGAAAGAGGAGTTGAGAAACAAGTGTGAGGTACTCAATTTTTTTTTATTTTCTTTTTGTTGTCGAACTTTGCTAAAAACACTCTAAGTCGCCAATGCAATTGTTGTGATGATTAATACATCGTTCGAGGTATCTGTCTATCTTGGAATCTACGACTACAAACTTATATCCCTGGTTAATATTATATTGCTTGATGGTAGTGATGGTAACATCTTTACCATGAAAAGACATGCATTCTTCGAGGTCAAATTGAATATTCTGCGTCACTCGACTAAATGAATGAGGTTGTTGTGTAGAAAAATTCGACATAATTAGTTGATTTGATAATAATTTGTTGAGGTCATTGTCGTTACTAAAATAATCCACGATATCTGTGATGAATGGTTCATCATGAATTACAGTAGAACTTTCTCTGACGTCCCACAAATCCATGATAAAGTGCTTAACGTTTAGCAAACCTCATTGAAAATTTTTGTTTACAATTATATGAGATGTTTAGTAAACCTTGGAGCTATGTTTGAAATCTTGAGTGGGAAGCTCCAAATATATAACACATTCGTTGGATATCTATTGCATACGACACAATCAAACCTGTTTCCTTTTTCAAATATAATATATTGTAGTGCTTGATTGATGAATAACAGTCTCAGTGTATCTAAGAAAATTATACACAAACATGTGCCCTAACCCTAACCCCCCTTTGAAGCACCACAACAAGAGAGACATTGCGGGGAAAAAATAAAACGAGTGATCTGCAAAGTGGAAATCGTGTTTTTGGTACACGATTTTCTGACAAAAATCGTGTCAGCTCAACACTATTGCAGATAACACGTTCTCATTTTGTTCTGTGTGTATAATTCACTCAATTTTGAACTGCACTGGGTTTACTTCGTTCAAAACTGCAACACTACCTTAGTTTCATTAGCGAGTTTAGGAAATTGAATGCCATTGAATTCATTATATGCCAAAAGTTATAAACTTGTAGAGCTTTGAAATCAGCATGCCCAATGAACAATGCATTGTAAGTAGGAGAATTGACCAAACTATGCAACTCTTCTTTATTTAAACCCACCTAACGACATAAGACAATCAAAGTTGGTTGCATCCCTGCAATTTAAATTTCTAGCATAGGTATTTCATTCTTTCACTTCAAATCTTTTTTTTCAATGAACATTTATGGCAACAAAGAGACCTTAGGCACAAATATTCACCTCAAGCATAATAAACCTCAGGCAGTGTAGACCTCATGCATAGGGAAGGTACCTTTGTGATTCATTTCAAACCTTACATCATCTCTAAGGTAAGGTTGTTAGCCTTGACTGCTGCCTCTGAGGGTTTGGTGTAAGAGTATTGACCATCTAATCATTTGAGTGTTTTAATCCAGTCAATAATTTTGATGTTTGAAATCTTGATTTTGATATGTAATTGTATAACAAAGATGGTTATGCCTTGGAGTTTGGTTACGGTGTAGTAGTGCAGAGGTGAAAAAGGTCCTTGTGTAGTTAAATCTTTTTTTTTTTGTTTGGCTTTCTGTACACATGCATGTATGTAAATTGAGCATGCGAACTTGGTTTACCCACGTGAAAAACTTATAATGGATATAGCGACCTTTGGACACCTACTAACTTTCACTAATTTAGTCATAAATCACCACCTCGTTGCAAAACTAGTGGATAGGTGGAGATCGGAGACACAAAATTTCCATCTTCCGCTTGAAGAAACTACAATCATCTTAGAGGATGTCGTCTTGCAATTGGGCCTTCTGATTGATGGTGAAGTTGTGACTGGATTCATCAATGGTGATTTGGTGTTAGCCTGTCAACACCTCCTCGATGCCACACCTCCTGAAAATGTGGTAGCCAGAGTCAATCAAGTTGTCATGGTTTAACAACACTTTTCAGCAACTTCCTAATGATGCAACAAATGATGTGGTAGCTCAATGTACGAGAACACACATTCTATCACTAATATGGAGTTTGCTTATTCTAAACACATCAACCATAGAGTGCACTTGATGTATTTGTTGTTATTGGTTGATTTGAACAACATCTCAAATTTTAGTTTAGGTTTAGCCATCTTGGCATCTACCTTACACTAGATCACGGAATTGACTCTAACCAAGACAAGATTGGTGGATGTATGTTTTTGCTTCAGTGTTGGACTTGAGACTGGATTAAATGCTTATGTCCATCATTTCCACCCTTATCAACAAAAGAAATACATGTTGGGCTTGGTTATCCACTTGTTAAAAGGTCACATTAGTTGTACACAATCAGTTGCGTTAAAGCCCTATTTTAATTCTTCTATAGATTTGTTGCCTAATTGACAATACGTTTTCTTTTCAAAAGGTGGTCACGTGCACCTACCAATACAGTGGTTTTAATCAGGCGAACCCTTGACAACATATAACCAAAAGAGGTATTTTTTTACATCTAATATTATCCCAAATTGTTCACTAATTCACCTTATATTTTTTGCAATTTCTTTGGACTTTATACAATAAGCTCGATGTCCCTCATTGTTGGCGAGGTGTCTCATATTAGTCATATAGTAGTGCCACTCATATGCTTCGCCACCATTGAAATTCAACAGGTTGTTCGAGTCATGCAACAATTTAGTTTTCGTCAACCCGTTCCAGTTGACACATTAAATCTATATCAATTCACAAATAAGATATGAGAGGGAGAACGAACCGATATTGGCCACAATACCATCAAAGATGGATAACAATATGAAATGATCGCCACAACAAACTCATTGAAGGAGTTCAATTTACTAGCAATGGCCATTTGCATGAAAACACAACGTACATGCAGTTAACCACATTATTCACTACCTTTCGCCTCCTATATATGAATGCGATAACAATGTAAGTTCACACACTTATACTTTTCATCATGTATTTCACTTGTCTAGATTTTTTTCCTTACATTAAGACACCTTACAAGATACGAGCCTCAACCTTTGCATCAAGATGCTGAATCTTCCTCTTACCATGTACATTTTCATGACTAGCCATTTGGTGAATCAAGTCACTCTGGTCTTCCTCCACCTCCACCAACCACATTCATGGACCATCATTCCCACATGTCATTCCAAGCTCTGATGAACTAGGTTCCATCTACATACAACATTTTCCCTTCTCAAATGCTTGGTTTTTCACCTTCATCAAATATGTTCGGAACCTCATCATTCACTCGTCAATCTGCATTCCATCCATTGTCATCCATATAGTATTATCAACCCACAATGCTCATACCCAGTCAGATATTCAATCACACAACGATAACGATAATGATGATGACTCGCAGGAGATAAGACCTAGGTGACAAAGAAAAAGACCTCATTGGGGCACGTCACCACACAAATAAATTATGCCATATTGTAACCATAATAAGGTTCGTAAATTATGTCATCACACAAATAAATTATGTCGTCACACGTCATCGCTAGTAAATTTGTTTTTGGAGTAGACTAGGTGGACTCGGCCAAACGCGCGAGTCCGCCGCTGAGTGAACGGGTTGGAAAGAATGCTCGATCTATAGTGTCGTCGTTTCACTAGGTATTTCATACCTGGTTTAAGCTAGATTTCATTATTAGAAGATGTGTTAGATCTAAGGTTCTTGAACTGCAATTTAGGGCTTGGCGTTTGGGTTCATCATTGTCTTTCTGTGTCACCATCATCTTCTAGTGTGTCGTCCTCATCTTCTAGTGTGTCGCTGTCAAGGTTTGTCTCCATTGAGGTTTGTTAGAGTCTTAATGTATGTTGTCGAGTCTTTGCCGTCTAAGTTCATCGTCATCGTTATCGTCTGTTTGTTGCTGCTGCAAGTTCTCCTCCACGTGATTCCCATCCACTGTTTTACTGCAAAGTGAGTTTTCTGGTTTAGGTTTGCTTTTATTTATTTGTGGCTGGCTAATTTGAAGTGTGGTTGTGTTTTTTTTTCTTTAATTTAAAGTGAGTGTTTTTTTTAATTACAATTGCAGTTCTCTCGTTATAAGTTTTTAAGATGTCTGGGTCTAGTTCAAATTCTGTTGGAAATGTTGGCACATCATCTTCACTTCCACCTAGAAATAAAAATGTTGCGTGATAGAATAGATATTGGATGGAAACATGGAACAAATGTCTTAGGCAATGGAAAAATAAAAGTGAAATGCAACTACTATTGAAAGATATTTAATAGAGGCATTTTCAGATTCAAACATCATCTTGCTGAAACTAGATATGATTCTGAACCTTGTGTTTCGGTACTATAAGAAATCAAGCTTTTAATGATGAAAGTTGTTTTAGATGCTAATGATGCCTTAGTAAAGAAAAGAAGAATGATTAGTCTTGAACAAATTAGTGGTGGTGAAGAGTGGATAGAGTTTTAGTAGTAGCAAGATATTTAAAAATAACTTTAGTGATGGTGTTCAAGCTACTCTGAATCAACAAGAAAAGTGAGAAAGAAAGTTGATGCTAAAGTTGTTGAATTTTTCTACACAAGTGTCATTCCATTCAATGTGATTAGAATTCCAACTTTTGAAAATATGTGTGACATGATTGAGATATAGTGTTGTCTATAAACCTCCATCATATCATGATATTAGAGAGAAAATTTTGAAACAAACAGGGGACAAAATAGATGTACTCCTTCAAGAGTACAAGGATGAGTGGAAGAGAACAGGTTGCACAATTATGTCTGATAGGTGGACAGATTAGAAGAGACATTCAATTTTGTAATTTTTTGGTGGGCAGTCCTAAAGGAACTGTGTTTCTCTATTTATTAGATACATTTGATATTTCAAAAAATACTGATAAAGTATTTAAAATGTTGGATGATGTTGTAGATTTTTTGGAAAGGAGAATACAGTACAGGTAGTTACTGATAATGTCACAAATTTCAAGGCAACTGGAGATTTATTGATGCAAAAAAGAGAGCATTTATATTGGACTCCATCTGCTGCCCATTGTATTTATTTAATCTTTGAAGATATTGAGAAGCATTTGAAGGTCCATGAAGTAACCATAAAGAAGGGAAGAAGGATCACTACCTACATTTATGGTAGAATATTGCTAATTAGCATGCTGAAGAAATTTACAAGGGAAGAGACTTGATAAGGCTAGGAATGACTAGATTTGCCACAACTTACTTGACTCTAGCTTGTCTTCATGAAATGAAAGCATCATTGATGAACATGTTTAGCTTTGAAGGAAGAACGACTCAAAATATGTATTAGATAGTCGATTTTGGAAGCATGTACGAACATGCTTCAAATTTGCTGCTCCTCTTATGGTGGTCCTTTGATTAGTAGATTCAGATCCAAAACCCGCAATGGGATTCATATATGAAGAGATGGATTGTGCAAAAGAGAAGATTAAATGCAATTTTAATAATATTAATAAAAGGTAACATTTCTAAACTTTCTATCATTTTAAATTTAGTCACTTATTTAATTGTGTAATTATTTCTAATATAACATACTTGGTACTTTCATAGTTATGAGCCTATTTGGAAAATCATTTATCAGAGATGGAATAATAAGCTTCATAGGCCTTTGCATACATCCTTCTATTACCTAAACCCTCAGTTGCACTACGAACCAAATTTTAGAAATGATGATCCTGAGGTGGAACATGGGTTGTATATAAGCATGAAAAGATTGATTAGTGATGTTGTAGAAAGGAAAAATATCAATTTGCAACTTGTTGAATTTCACTTTGCTAGAGGACTTTTTTCTGTGGAAGATGCAAAAGATTGTAGGAAAGCTATGCTACCTGGAGAAGGGTGGGAGATGTTTGGGATAGAACTCCAAAATTAAAGAAGTCTGCTATTCAAGTTTTGAGTTTGACATGTAGCTCTTCAGAGTGTGAGCACTAGAGCTCATTTGAAATAGTAATTCAAGTTCATTAAGTTATTTAAGGTTTTTAATTTTCTTTATTTGATTTATATTTTACTAAAACTTCATATTTAATTATAGGTTCATACAGAAAGAAGAAATTGTTTGCACCAAAAAAAGATGAATGACTTGATTTATGTGATGTATAACTTAAAGTTGAAAAGCAAACAATTAGAAAAATTTTTGCTCTCCCTTTTGATGACATTGAGTCTATAATGATTGGATAATTGAAGAAGGAGATAATTTTGAGGTTAAGCAAACTTAAGTCAAAGGTGATGGTGAAAATGTTGTCTTAGCTGGAGCAAGTTTGAATGATTCAACTCTAAATGGACATGCACCTGATCTTGATGATATAGTTTTTTATAACAATGTTGAATCATTTGGAGAAGAACTTGATGGTGATGAAGAAGATCGTAACGAAGAAGATGGTGATCAAGATGGAGGAGATTATTTCATTAGAGGATTAGATGAAGCATATTAAACTTGATAGCATTTATGTTTTTTTTTATTTAATTATTATCTTATTGTTGGTGTATTGTATGAACTTATTAATTTTAATATGTGGTATTGTTATCATGAATGTTTTTTTTTATTGAATTTTTCTATGAAGTAGACTCTTACAAGTCTTGGAGTCGAATTTACGAGTCGGGTTTACATATCTCTCACAAGTCTATGTAGACTCTCGAGTCTAATAATCTAAATTACTACTAAAATCGTATCCTATGCACACAATTTTAGTACTGAAACCGTCTAAGAGTTTCATGATTTATGCATAATTAAACTAGTGTTGAAATTGTACTGTCCATTAAGTTGACTAATAACAATTGAAAAATTAAGTAAATTCGTGTCTCTTTACACAATTTCACTATTAACATTAAACTTGTGTTCTCTTATGATTTCATTTTCTTATAATTAAAATCATATAACAGATACACAATTCTTTTCATCATAAAATTATACCATTTATACACAATTTACCCCATTATAATTTTTTTTTCTCATTTAAGGAACATGACACCAAAATTATACCCATGTGAAAATTTTACCTTTTTAAACGCATAATCATTCCCTTGTTTATGACACACAAAGTGATAAAAAAATGTATATCAATTACCATTTCCAACTGCATTTAAGGCCTTGTGAGGTTGAGAATAAATTACTAGTAATTCATAATGTTAAACTATCATCACTTTTTATATCATGGGCTCTCATCCATCTTTCTCTACGGTGCATCCATTAAACCAAACATTACGGTAGTCTTTAATATTAAAATATCATCACCATATTTTATTTAAGGTTGGAGAAATGTATATCGTAAAAAATATTTAATTTATCATATTTAAGATTCTTTGCCATATATTTATTTATTTATTGAGATATGAGAGACTGTATAATCTGTAAGCCCAACTTAATTTTAAAGGTAAATTGCCAATTACACGTGAAGCAACTTAATTACTAGGTGATGTTTTATTTACCATACCCGAACATTAATAATAAAATTTGGGAAAACCAAACAAGACAGTAATGGTATATATATTGGAGTAGTCATGACAATTTCATAAGGAACAAGAGAAGTATAATGCACGCCCTTAACACGTGAGAATTAGATTTTTAAATCGTTTATAAATAAACCCAAAAGTGAGTCGGTAGAATAATCAATTTACAATGCTCTAACTAAATTCTCAAAATCCATCTAAAGACCATGGTTTTATACTATTATTAAACATATTATATTATTTATTAAATTTATAAAGATGATCTAAAAATGGTGTGGTAACTTAAAAATAGGAGGGAGGGAGTGAAAAAGTAAAGAAAATAGGAGGGGTAGAATAAAAAAGAGAGTAGGAGAAAGAAAAGATGCACGCAGTCCGCGTGGGCAATGGTGGAGCGAAGAGTTTCTATAAAAAGGCTTCTAAAATCTCGCTCTTCCTTTCAACTCCAACTCCATTTCTAGCACCAGCGATCTTCGTTTTATCCACTTTCCCTTCGCACATCTTCAGCTTCCTCTACCATCCAGCTTCTGGGTTCTCCATTTTCCCTCGTTTTCTGCATCTGCATTCTGTCGATCAGTTCGAGTCGGAAAATGGACGTTCGCCGTCGACCTCTCCCCGCCTCCGGTCACCGCGTCAAAACCCAGAAGCTGAATAACAACGACAACCTCACCACCTCAACCGTCCTGCCTCTCTACCTCACCAACGCCCTCTTCTTCGGTCTCTTCTTCTCCGTCGCCTACTTCCTCCTCCACCGCTGGCGTGACAAGATCCGCACCGCCACTCCCCTCCACGCTGTCACCCCCGCCGAAACAGCCGCCATCGTCTCCCTCGTCGCCTCCGTCATCTACCTCCTCGGCTTCTTCGGCGTCGCCTCCCGCGACGAGCTCTCCGACGAGGACACCATGCTCCGCGAAGACTCTCGCGCTCCTGGGCCCTGCCCCGCCGCGCTCGTCGACTCCCCTGCCACCAAGAAAAAACTCAATCAAAATCCCCTCCCACGCTCCAAATCCGTCGACAAATCGGTGCAATTATCAACTCTTCCGCCGCTAAAAGCCGCTGACAAGGCAGCACCGGCACCAGCACCGATCTCCTTGTCTCCCGAGGACGAGGAGGTCGTGGAGGCGGTGGTGTCGGGATCCGTCCCCTCGTACGCGTTGGAGTCGCGCCTGGGCGAGTGCGGTCGGGCCGCTGCGATCCGGCGCGAGGCGGTGCAGAGGCTGACGGGTCGTTCGCTGGAGGGTTTACCCGTGCAGGGATTCGACTACGAGTCGATATTGGGGCAGTGCTGCGAGATGCCGATAGGGTTCGTGCAGATTCCCGTTGGAGTAGCGGGGCCCTTGTTGTTGGACGGAAAGGAATACACTGTGCCTATGGCCACCACTGAAGGGTGTCTGGTTGCCAGCACCAACAGAGGCTGCAAAGCTATTTACGTCTCTGGTGGTGCTTCCTCTGTTCTTCTCAGGGATGGCATGACCAGAGCACCCGTTGTGAGGTTGCCCTCTGCTCAGCGCGCTGCGCAGTTGAAGCTCTTCTTGGAGGATCCTCTCAATTACGATTCCCTTGCTGTCGTTTTCAACAAGTACTCTCTTCTTCTCTCTCTTTATCCTTCGCATATGGTACGGGTTTCTTATAATGATTGAGTAATATGTAATGGATGTATGCGCAGGTCTAGCAGATTTGCCAGGTTGCAGACGATTCAGTGTGCTATTGCGGGCAAGAATCTGTACATTAGATTCCGATGCAGCACTGGTGATGCCATGGGGATGAACATGGTGTCCAAAGGTGTTCAAAATGTTCTGGATTTTCTTCAGACAGACTTCCCTGACATGGATGTTATTGGAATCTCTGGTAATTTCTGTTCGGACAAGAAAGCAGCAGCAGTGAACTGGATTGAAGGACGTGGGAAGTCAGTGGTGTGTGAGGCGGTGATTAAGGAGGATGTTGTGAAGAAGGTGTTGAAGACGAGTGTAGAGTCCCTAGTGGAGCTTAACATGCTAAAAAACCTTACTGGCTCAGCCGTGGCTGGCGCTCTTGGTGGGTTCAATGCTCATGCTAGCAATATTGTGTCTGCTATCTACATTGCCACTGGTCAGGATCCTGCCCAGAATGTCGAGAGTTCTCACTGCATCACCATGATGGAAGCTGTCAATGATGGCAAGGACCTTCACGTTTCTGTCACCATGCCCTCAATTGAGGTACCTACAACGCCTTCTCTCTGATCTTTTAGAGCCTCTTTCATTCTAAAGATGGAATACTGATGAAAGCAACTAATCACATGAAACAAGAAGAAAAAATTGCTTTAAACTTTTCTCGCATATATAAGACAATTTCAAAGGAAAGTTACATATATTAATATTTTATTCATATTTTTCCATGTGGGTCTCAGGTTGGCACTGTTGGAGGGGGCACGCAACTCGCATCTCAGTCTGCATGTCTAAATTTACTTGGTGTGAAGGGTGCGAGCAAGGAATCTCCTGGTGCAAATGCTAGGCTACTGGCGAGCATTATAGCAGGTTCAGTCCTGGCTGGGGAGTTATCACTGATGTCTGCAATTGCTGCTGGACAACTAGTTAAGAGCCATATGAAATACAACAGATCTAGCAGGGATATATCTAAAATTGTCCCGTGAGCTGGCCACATTGCAATTGACTTGTCTGAAGAGACTAATAAGCAAACCATCACATAACGACAAAAATGACAAAAAATAATGTTACCTATGGTGTAGGGGATGAAGATAGAGTGATGGTTAGCTTCTTCCACGACTAAATCCAGCTCTCCAAAAGCGTGTTGTTGGTTGGCATTCATTGAATATTTGGTTGGTGCGAGTCTTACAGGGATTGGAGAGTGGAGGAAAACACGAGCCACACTTTTGGGATTGGAGTTGTATTTGTTTTCCAGAAAGAAATCATTTGTGTCGTGTGCTACTAGTGCTTTAATGATGTGGTGCTTTAGTCTGTAGTAATTTCATGTGTTGTAAGATCCATCTGGTTAATTTGTAATTTTAGCAAGAGCAGAGATGTCTCCAAATTTGATGTAGAGTTGTCAATAATAATAGTCTCTGGTTCGAGGTTTATTATTGCTTTTCTTGGTTGCTATATTTGTTGTGTGGATTAAATTTTTATATTATTCTTTTCGCATCGATTAACTAATTTTTAATATTCCAATAATATTTTTGTTGGTTTTTTTCATTTAACAAATTTTCAATATTTTAATAATATTTTTATTTTAAAATTTATGTATTAAATATTTTTTTAATATTTGTAAAAATATTTCTGTCATATTTTATTTATTTTTTAATAATAATAAAAAAGATGTTAGATCCTGTTAAAATATTTATAATTTGATATGATTATTTTTAAAAGTTCAATTTAATATATTATTTTTAAATATTTAATTTTATAATAATTAATTTAATATGTTGAGAAATTTATTTTTTAATAATAATATTTATAAGAAATTAAAATTTTTTACTTGATTATACAAGTGTTCATGAGAAAAAAATAATAAAAATATTATTGAAATGTTGAGAATTTATCAAGTTTTGTAGGCTTGAAAAACATGAACACCATGCGCAACCATCGAAGAAACCCAAGCTTCTTCCTAAAACTCCTAAGAACCAGCCGCCCTGCCCCCACTAATTCTTTTTTTATGAATAATCTAACAATAATGTTTTTACAAATTGTATTCATCCTTCTGCTACGGAACATATCTAAAAAAACTTCGGAGGTAATTTTCGACAAAAATTAGTTACTATATTAATTATGTTTTCTACTAATTTTATAATTTTATGTTATAATTGTTAAATTTTAGTTGTTTTTATAAATTTAAATTAAGATTATTTTTATTAAATTTTTACTTTTATTTTTATTTTCTATTATTAGAAAAAGTATTTTGTAAAATTATAGTGTAACTAAATCTCTCAATAAATAGATTATTTGATAAAACGTTATACCAAGTTTAAGATAAAGTTAATTATAAAAGTGTTTAAATTGAAAAGAGTAAAAGTGAGTGATTATTAGCTCCCTCATTTTTATTTCAAAATTTAATCTGGTTATTTAAAAGGAAAAGAATAAATTAGCAGTTTTAAATTGAATTTTAAGCTTTTTTTTTCTTAAAAATAGGTTAGAAAATGAGAGTATCAAACTGCAATTTAGTTTCTTTGGTAAGGTTAATTGTTTTTTTTTCCTAATATTATGATTAGGTTGAGTCATGTAAACCTAGATATTTTAACTACTGAACAGGACTTTTTTCAACCTGCTCTATTAGGGTAATGTTGAGAATGAACCACTCTAAATAAGTTATGCATATAAACTTCTTTTTTTTTTTCATGTGTTATTTATATATTTTAAAAGAACATTAATATCCATAATGATTTTTATTAATATAAAACATGTCAAATATTTGTTTAAAGACCAAAGATAAAATTCTTCAAAAATTTAGAGACTAAAAACAAAATTTTCTTTTTGGAATGGATGGAAATAAGATACAAAGGAAGATATTTTGTTTAATTAATGAAAATAAAATAATAGTATTTCTCAAAAAATAACTTTTAAAAATAAAAAGTATTTATAAATTAAAAGTATACGGATAAAACAAGAGATCACTTCAGTATACTCTATGGGCCAGTTCAAGCCAAGTATATACTATTTTTAATTGGATCCCACGCAAATATTTTTTTCATCTTTCTCTTCAACAAATAAATGGTAAAAAATTGGTATTTCAATCCCGTTTTCCTTACTCGGTAATAATTTCTCTTCTGTTCCATGAAAATTTATGGAAAAAAAGTGCCAAAAAAATGACGCCTTATTTCTTTTCTGATCAAATAAATGATAGAAATTTGGTATTCCAATCCATTCCTTCCTTATTTCTATTTCATCTTATTCTAGGTTTATGTTTTCTAGTCTGCATTTCTTGGTAAAAACAGAAGGTAAAGGTGGTGTATAAACGTTTAAATGTAAGCTTTTATTATATTTGTCACGAAGTCGCAACAGACAAGCAATAGCTTAGAAAATCATGTTACTCTGCTTGTCTCTGCAATAAATTGATGAGTACAGATAGTGTTAACTTAAACTGGAGAAAGAAAAGCCTTCACCTTCTCAACTCCAGCTACAACGTCAAACACTCTTACCATCCTGGAAACCAATATCTTGCAAGTAATGTTCTGCATCCAAGGCTGCCATACACCCTGCACCAATAGTATCATTTCCATTATCCTTTCGCAGAGTATAGCTTTTTCTGCATTCTATCTCATTCTCATTGTGTTATGCACATATTATAATTGACACTTTTTACTTGCTATGTCCAATAAACACAGTCAAAACCACAAACACTGAAATCACTTCTATGACACCGTCTACATAACTTCTTCAAAAAATTCAAATGTAAAGGTAAAATAATTAGCTGATTCCAAATTCTTACAGTACGTTCCCCTTCAATTTTTTCTATCAGAATAGATCAATGACTAATCCAAAATTGAGTTCATAACCAAATATAATTTAACGACTACTCTCAGTTCCTTTCTCCAAATAGTAAGCGTACTCTTTCTGGAATTTATTTTGACTTCGTCTTCTGTCTTATATCAAGTACTAACATCCAAATCAGAAATGGAAAATAATTTACAGACACCATGACTTCTAAGTTCTAGTAGAAACATTTGTTGATAGAAATATTGTTATGATCATACAGTCTACATAAAACTGAAGTGAAGGTCAGCAAACTAAAGACTATATCGTACGCCTAAACTCTCAGGCCTCTCTATTGAATTTCTCTAATAAGTAACAATATGTGGGAAACCGTGGATTACTAGAAGGTGGGGACACTGAATAACCACAAAGTACGTTGAAAGATATTCAAAATGTGGTCATTCTACCTAATAGCATTTCCAAATAAAATTAGAAAATGTTGAGAACATGAGTTCCAAGACAAAGTTTCAAAACCAAGCACTATATAAACCAAATAATAACATAACCTGTTCATACTCTAATTTGTTTCAAAATGATGTTTAATGGAACAGATAGAAAACATGGGTATCAAATTCAATAAAACAGTTTCAAAACTAGGAATCTGACATCACATGAATCCATAACTATCATAGAACAAAACAATCTAATTTATTTGAAAATAAACAAGAATTACCAGTTCCAGCTGCGGTAATAGCTTGCCTATACTTCTTATCCTGCACATCACCAGCAGCAAAAACTCCGTCAACACTAGTCTTTGTGGTGCCAGGTTTGGTCACAATGTACCCATCAGAATCTAATTCAAGTTGACCATCCAAGAACTTCGTGGCAGGCTCATGCCCAATTGCAAAGAACAAACCAGAAACCTTCAAATCAGACACAACCCCAGTCACCAAATTCTTCACCTTCACCCCACCAAGAACCCTACCCTTATTATCCCCATAAGCTCCAACCACTACTGAATTCCACAACACTTCAATTTTGGGATTATTCATCACCTTCCCCTGCATGATCTTGGAAGCCTTAAACTTGTCCCTTCTATGAATTACATACACCTTCGAACCAAACTTGGAGAGGAAGCTAGCTTCCTCCATAGCAGAATCTCCGCCGCCGATCACCGCCAGAGGCCTGGCACGGAATATCGGCGCGGCGCCGTCACACACGGCGCACGCCGATATCCCGCGGTTCCAGAAACCGTCGGGACCGTCACCCGCGCCGTCAAAATTCAGCCGCTTGGCAACAGCGCCGGTGGCGACGATGACGGATTCAGCTTCCACGGTGGTGGAGTCGGTGAAAACCCTAAGCGGCCGTTCGGAGAAGTCCACTGTCGTCACTGTCTCCGTGATGACCTCAGCGCCGAAGCGCTGCGACTGCTCGCGACAGCGGTCCATGAGCTCGGCGCCGAGGATGCCGGCCGGAAATCCCGGAAAGTTCTCAACGTCGGTGGTGGTGGTGAGCTGGCCGCCGGGAGCGACGCCGTTCGCCATCCATCCTTCGAAGAGGACCGGCTTCAGCTCCGCTCGCGCCGCGTAAATGGCGGCCGTGTGCGCCGCCGGCCCGCTTCCGATGATGCAGAGCTTCGTTTTCAGTATTTTCTGGGGGACGATTTCGACATCGGAGGATGAAGTATCGCCGTAATCGGAAAAAGAGGTGGAAGAAGAGGCGGTGGATGAAGGAGAAGAAGAAGCGGTGGATGAAGGAGAAGAAGAAGCGGAAGAAGACACGGAGGGATTGGAGGCCGCGATTGTGGCTGCGGCGGCGGTGGAAGCGAGCCCGAAGCCTATGAGGTTGCGGGCTTTGGTGAAGAACGTGTTTGGAAAAATTCCCATTTGGGAATCGCGTTTGGGTTTTCCTTTTTTTTTTTTTTTTCCTCAGTGTAGAGAGGTCATCCTCTGAGTGTGTACAAAAGTACGTTTCGAAATTTGAACAATGTGGCCACTGAAATAAAGGTGAGAGCTAGAAAAGGGTAACAGTTTATACTTTGCTTCAGAAAAGCTGTGACCAGAACGGAAAGAATGTGTGTTTGTTTGGTTGTGCTTTGTTTGGCATGTTTATTGTTCTTTGCTTTCTTTTCTTTTCTAGTTGGGTGGGTAAACTATTCCGGTATTCCCAAATGTCTATGATCCACAAAAGTTCAGCATAACACAGCTTTCAACTTCGTTCTTTCCAACCAGGGTCTTCAGGCCAAGTTATTGCACAAACCCTAAATATACTTTCTTCTCATCATCAACAAAATCAACATAGTAAATAATGAAAAAAAAAAAAATCAAAAGATTATAAATTATGATCTAAAAAGAATTCTAAACTTAAGAAAAAAAATAAAAATAAAAATTAATACGGAATGCTCTAACTCTATATAAAATAATAAATTTTTCTTCCAAAAATATCAACTTTAAATATCTTTGAAAACCAATTACCTTATGATGCACTATATGTCACGCTTTAGCCATACAAAAGATTTTATGGTGACTGTTAATGGTTTCAGCCATACAAAAGTTCTATGGTTTCAGCATACGGAAGCTGAGTTGGGCTAGAAAACATTTTGTTCTCAGTTACTATATGCACCACGTAGAATTACTGATTCTGTCTCTTACAAATTCTATTTGCACCGTAGCTCATCCCACGAAGCATGAATGCAAACAATGAGCACAACTAAATTTTATTTCAAGAAATGGTTATTACTCCAGTTTTTATTTGAAATAAAACAAAACAAAACAATTATTTTAAATAAAAACACAAGGTGAAGATAAGATTGCTAAAGGTAGTAAAGATTGCATCTTAAAGAAAAAATTAGTACAAGAATTCAGACAATTGATGAATAGAAAACATCGTCAAAATAAAATAAATAAAGGAAGAAATGAGTTGGAGACAACTTCAAATTTTAGCTAGTTCCAGTCTCGATGAGATAAAATTTAGGAACAATTTCAGAGTTTAGGCAACCAATTAATAAAAATAGTATCATTAAGAAAAAGTATTCCATAGGACATAGCATGCTTCTTTTGAGTGCTTGAATTGATGGTTTGAAAGATGGTGTACTGGTTAAAATATTGTAATTTCTAGTGATAAAATTTGTAATTTTGGATTCATATTGCTCAAATACATTAATTATTTCTTAAAGTGGTAACTTGTAATTGTTTACCTTGTTTAGTGTCATTCAAGTTAGAGTTTCATAAACTTAAATAAGAAATAAATTGAGGCAATTTTCTCCCTCAAACAACAATATATACTCAAACGACAATATGTAACTTAAATATTGAGTTGTGATATGATACATGAAATTCTAGAATAAGTGAACTCATGTAAATACATATTGATGCTTAAAAAAAATACTGTTACTTAGACAAGATGGTGCGTTTGATATTTTTGGAACTTCTTAGATTTTAAAGTAAGTAACATCACTGCAGTATTGAAATGATGATTAAGCAATGAACATTCAAATGTTAATTGAACATTTGAGTGAGGGAGAAGTAGAATTAAATCTTTTTTTCACTATATTCACAAGAAGAAATATGTGATTATTTAAATAAATTTAAATAAAGAAATATTTTTCTTTTGTAAGAATGTAAGATTACAAATGCAGGATAAACTTGATGAGTACGTTATGATCTTTTTATGGGTGTGAGAACTTTATACCTATAATACTATCTCTTTTTATGAATGTATATTGTAACTTTTCTCTATGAAATAATGATGATGAGTACAAGAATTATTTTTCTATTAGTATTTTTTTTTTAGTTATAGATAACGAGGTGGCATTGGATGATCATAAATGCATCACGTGGCTTTCTCTTTTTTTATTATTTTTTTATATCTTTGTTATGCTTGTATTCAAATTCAAAATAAACAGAAAAGAGAGTTCCTTCATCTTCTATCTTTTCACACAGTTTTCTCCCATTTTGTTTTTCTTTACCTTCTTTTTCTTACGTTTCTTCTTTCGTGTTTTCTCTCCTTCTCTGGCTAATGAATGTGTCTAAGATGGTATCAGAGCTCTTCGATTGAAGAGATTGAAGAGCTCTGTTGTGCCTCTGATTTACTTTTCTAAAACTAATTTTGTCTTTTGTTCTCATTATGGTAGAAGAACAACCAATGCAAAGTTTTCTTTATCTTCATCCAAATGAAAATCCTGCTACACCCCTCGTTTCACCTGTTCTTGATTCAACCAACTACCATTCTTGCAGCAGATCTGTGATTATTGCTCTGAGTGCAAAGAACAAAATTGAATTTGTTCTTGGTACCGCTTCTTGCTCAACAAAGAAAGATCCAAATTTTTTCGCCTGGAATCGATGCAACAATATGGTGGTTTCTTGGCTAGTTCACTATTTATCCTCTTCAATAAGAAAAAGCATAATATGGATGGATAATGCAATTGACATCTGAAATGACCTCAAAACTAGATACTCACAAGGAGACCTCTTACGCATCTCAAATCTACAAATGGAAGCCATTTCTTTGGGACAAGGAGATCTCACCGTCACTGAGTACTTCACAAAACTACGTATTATTTGGGACGGGTTGGACAATTTCAGACCAGATCCTGTCTGCACTTGTTAAGCAAATTGTACTTGCAAAGTCTCTTCCACCATTATCAAGAGAAAACAAGAAGACAAAGCCATGTAATTTTTATGTGGTCTAAACGATCAGTATAGCAACGTCAAATCGCATGTTCTGCTCATGAACCAATACCTCCAATAACAAAGATTTTTTCTTTTGTGGCCCAATAACAAGAGCGTCAATTGGCAAACAATACCCTTATTGCTAACATGAACAATATCAATTTTGCTACCAACCGTGGACCTTCATCTTCGACTTGCACCTTCTATGGTAAAAATGGTCACCTAGAATCCGTTTGTTACAAGAAACATGGTTTTCCAAATCAAAACAATAACAAGAGAGTTTGTACACATTGCGGAAGAAACAGACACACTGCAGATATTTGCTACAAGAAACATGGATATCCACCGAGTCACAAATTACATTATAAAAAGCCTTCTCAAATTAACAACATCAACAATGATGATAAAGACACAGAAGAAAATCAAGGAGTCATTAATACTAAAAATATTCATATTACACCACAACAATATCAAGTTCTTGCTGATCTTTTCAAGCATAATGTAAGTTTTTTTAAACAAGCTCAAGTAAACCAAGTGGGTTCTTTCTCTGTCACCACCAATAATCATGCCTTTGATCACTCGTCTATCGATAATGGTAATTTTTCTACATAGAAAAATATATGGATCCTTGACTCAGGAGCTACTGATCATTGCACCTCCTTGTCTGATTTTTCTACTTACAATCGCATCAAACCCATCAAAATAAATCTTTCTAATGGAAACAATGTCTTCGCATATTATTCTGGAACTATTCAGTTTTCTAAATTTTTTACCTCAATAACGTTTTATTTATCCCACATTTTTCTTTCAATCTTGTATCTGTTTCAAGACTCACGTCTAACCTTCGATGCAAGCTAATCTTTTCTTCCACTAAATGTGTCACACAGGACAATAGGACAAGAATATTGGTTTAGTTAATTTGATTATTGGCTTATACAATTTTTATTTTTCTAATGCTCATTCTCAATGTAATATTGCCACTGTGAATTACTCAGACAATAACATTAATTTATGGCATTATAGAATGGGACACCCTTCAAAGGAACGCCTTGATGCTTTAAGATCTTGCTACCCATATACTTCTATTGAAAAACAACATATTTGTGACACTTGTCATCAAGCTAAAGAGAAGAAACTTCCTTTTCCTCATAGTCATACTTACACTGCTAAAAATTTTGAATTGTTGCACATAGACATCTGGGGTCCCTGTTCTGTAACCTCTATACATGGTTATAAATTCTGCCTTACTATTGTCGATGATTATTCTAGGTTTACCTAGATTTTTCCTATGCATGCAAAGTCTAATACCCGTAACCACATTATCAATTTTGTGAACTATGTTGAAAACCAGTTTAACACTACAATTAAAATTATCTGTACTGATAATGGCATGGAATTTTCCATGAAAAACTATTTTCTTTCTAAAGGTATTGTTCACCAAACCACCTGCGTTGAGACACTTGAACAAAATAGTATTGTTTAAATAAACATCAACACCTTCTGAAAGTTACTCATTCTCTCCTTTTTCAAGCCAGTCTCTCCTCTATTTTTTGGAACTTTGCTATTTAGCATGTTGCCTTTCTCATTAACTGCATTGCCACTTTTCTTCTTGACACCATTTCTCCTTAGAAAAATTTTATGGCAAATTGTGCGACATCTCCATATTATGCGTTTTTGGATGCTTGTGTTACTCTAATACTCTCACTACCAATAGAAAGAAATTGGACAGTCGTGCTAATGTTGGTGTCTTCCTTGGTGTTCAACTTAACATAAAAGGTTATCTTTATCTTAATCTCAAAATCAAAAAATTGAGGTTTCTAGAAATATTAATTTTGTATGAAAATTGTTTTCCTTACAAAGAAAATAATTGTAACAAAGAAAATAATTGTAAGAGAGAAAATTCAAAGGAATTACCTCTACCAATTCCTCACAACTACAATCAAGACTATGACAGCTTGTGTCTGCAACGACATTGCAACAACAATGAGCATGTTGAGATCACCACTGACAATACCAGTGAAGAAGCACAAAATCTTCCAAGACGGTTCACACGAACAAAGTGTCCACCACCCTACATTGTAGACTTTTAAAGAATGGATATTGGTATAGTTGTTGTAAGTACAAAATATCCTATTTATCACTATGTCTCATATGTCAAATTATCCTCAAATTTTAAACACACTATATTATCTATTTCATCTCATGTAGAGCCACAAAACTATGAAGAAGCATCTAACACTCCAGCTGGATAAAGGCCATGCAAGACTAACTCAATGTCCTAGAGCAGAACCAACTTGGAGCATCAGTTCCCTACCTCTAGGAAAAACAACCGCTGGATGCAAATGGATATACAAAATTAAATATAAATCTGACGGAAAAGTAGATAGATACAAATCCAGGCTCATTGCAAAAGGATACAACCAAATTGAAGGCTTGGACTACTTAGACACATTTTCACCCGTAGCCAAGCTTACCACATTACGCCTACTGCTTGCTCTAGCCGCCACCAACAACTGGATTCTCAAACAACTGGATGTTAACAATGTGTTACTTCATGGAGACCATCATGAAGAAGTCTACATGAAGTTACCTCAAGGACTATGTGTAAACAACAAGAAAAGTATGTGCAAACTTCAACGTTCATTATACGGACTCAAACAAGTTGGTCATCAATGGTATGCAAAACTATCACAATTCCTTCTATCTCATAATTATGATTTATCTGTTCTTGATCATTCTTTATTCTTAAAACATAAAAATAATTCCATAACTACACTCCTGATATATGTCTATGATATTGTAATTACTGGAAATGATCATGAGGAAATCAAACATATCACAACCAGTTTGGATCAACACTTCAAAATCAATAATCTAGGTGATCTGACATATTCCCTAGGCCTAGAGGTTGTTAGAAACAAATTCGATTACATATGAGCCAAAGGAAATATATTATTAACCTTCTACAAGATACAGGCATGTTAAACTGTGCACATATGCCTACACCCATGGTTCATTCTACTAATATATCAGTAGACCAAGGCACTAAGCTTAATGATGAAGATTCTACTTCATACAGAAGACTCATTGGTTGTCTCATCTACCTTACCAACACAAGACCTAATATTTCTTTCTCTGTGAACAAGCTTAGCCAGTTTGTTTCTGCCCCCACCACCAATCATCAACGTCCTACTCTTCGTATTCTCATATATCTCAAAAGCGCCCTTGGATCTGGTATTTTCTTTCACAATGACAATTTTATCCAATTAAAAGCCTACAGTGACTTGGACTGGGCCACGTGCCATGAAACCAGAAAATCCACCACTGGGTTCTCTGTTTACATTGGTAACTCTCTCATATCATGGAAATCCAAAAAGTAACCAACCATATCAAGAAGCTCCTCAGAAGCTGAGTATCCCGACCTTGCAGTCACTACATGTAAACTTCAATGGATCACATACTTATTAGAAGACCTTAAAGTTTGCTACACGGAGCCAACCCTGCTTTATTGTGACAATCAATCTGCTATCCAAATTGCTTCCAACCAAGTTATTCATGAACGAACGAATCACATTGAAATTGATTGTCATGTCCTTTGTGAAAAACTTAACACTGGGTTGCTCAAATTACTTCCCATATCATCCTTCATGTAAGCTGCTGGTATATTTACCAAACCCCTATCTCTTTCACTCAAAATCATACATTCCAAGTTGGGAAAGAAAAATATCTATTCCCAACTTGAGGGGGATGTTAATATATTAGCATATTTAATCAAACTTATTTTTCTACTAGTATTTTTTTTTCAGTTATAGATCACGAGGAGGCATTGGATGCAGCACCAAATGCAGTTGCAGATGAGGCATGGTCATAAATGCATCACGTGGCTTTCCCTTTCTTTTACTGCTTTTTTTATATCTTTGTTCTGCTTGTATTTAGATTTGAAATAAATAGAAAATAGAGTTCATTCATCTTCTATCTTTTCACACACTTTTCTCCTCTTTTGTTTTTCTTTACCTTCTTTTTCTTATTGTTCTTCTTTCATCTTTTCTCTTCTTCTCTGGCTAATGAATGTGTCTAAGATGATGTCCTAATAGCTTATAGTATTTGTTATAAAATTAGCGGAAGAGTGTGAATAAAATGACACTAAAATGTGGTTCAGCGTATAGTCTACTTCCACACGTCAAACTTTATAATTGATATAAAAAATACAATGAATATTACAAAAGAAGTTTATATACTTCTTACAATCCCAAACCCAAATACAACTCACAGATGTATACTTTCATAACTCAATAGCAACAAAAGAGAAGAAAAGAAACAAATTTCTCTAACAATGCTCTACTAATGAGATAATCTTATATGTTTGAGATTGTGCTTTTACAAATGAGAAAAAATAAATTTATAGGCAACATTTCAAATGCTGACCATTTATAAACAATGGTAAAGCATTTATCTTTCTTAACCTCCTATTTTATAGAATCTTACAATTAAGGAGAAATTTCAAGTCACAAACAACAATTCTCCACCTTGACTTGAATTCAAAACTGAAACTGCATGTGTTTCCTTCAAATAATACGAACACCAATTATGTCCAAGCAGTGTTGGAATTTAGAAATTGGAATAGGCTTTGTGAGCATATCTGTTGCATTATCAGAAGTACCAATCTTTTTCACAATAATATTACCTTGTCAAATGATCTCCCTTAAAAAATGATAGTGAACATCAATGTGTTTTGTCCTTTCATGATACATTTGATTTTTGCTCAAATGTATGACACTCTGGTTGTCATAGTACACAACTGTGATATCTTGTTTCAATCCCAAGTTATCCACCAATGATCGAAGCCATATAGCTTCCTTCATCGCTTATGCTGCTGCCATGTATTCAGCTTCAGTTGTGGATAGTGCAATAGTGGACTGTAAAGTTGCTTTCCAACTTATTGCACTTCCAGAAAGCATGAACACATATCCAGTCTGGGATCTTCTTCTATCCAACAATATTGATACATGTATTGTGGTTCTTATGAAATACCAAACCAATATCTTTAGTACCTCTTAAATATCGAAGTATCCATTTCTCAGCTTGCCAATGCATCTTTCCAGGATTTCCCATGTACCTGTTGACAACGCTAACTGCTTGTGACATTTTTGGACGAGTACAAACCATAGCATACATTATGCTTCCGACTACACTAGCATAAGGAACATGTGACATATGCTCCTTTTCTGCAGTAGACTGTGGTGAAAGTGCAGCTGATAATTTGAAATGAGTTGCTAATAGAATACTCATAGGCTTCACATTTTGCATTCCAAACTGTTGAAGTACTTTTTCAATATACTCTTTTTGTGATAAGTATAATTTTCCAACACTCCTATCCCTATGAATTTCCATGCCCAAAATCATCCTTGCTGCTCCCAAATTTTTCATTTCAAATTCATTGTTGAGTAGTGTTTTGAGTTTGTTGATCTCATATATACACTTAGAGGCAATGAGCATATCATCAACATAAAGTAATAAATACACATAAGTACCATCTATTAACTTCTTATGGTACACACAACTATCATAATTACTTCTAGAGTAATTATGACCAATCATAAAAGAATCGAATCTTTTATACCTTTGTCGCCGAGACTACTTTAAGCCATATAATGACTTTTTCAAAAGACAAGCATGATCTTCCTTACCTTCAACTACAAAACCTTCTGGTTGCTTCATATAGATTCGTTCTTCAAGATCGCTATGTAGAAAAGTTGTCTTAACATCGAGCTGCTCAAGCTCTAAGTCAAAGGTTGCAACTATGGCGAGTAACACCCGAATGGAGCTATGTTTCACAACAGGAGAAAACACTTTGTTGAAGTCTATTCCTTCCCTTTGGTTAAAACCTTTAGCCACCAAGCGTGTTTTGTAACGAGTTGCATCAACTCCAGGGGATCCATCTTTCTTCTTGAAGACCCATTTGCAACCAATGACCTTTTGACCTTTTGGTGGTTTCACCAACTCCTAAGTACAATTCTTATAAAGAGACTCTAATTCTTCATTCATGGCACCAATCCACTGTGAAGACTCATTACTTGTGATAGCCTCACGATATGTTACAAGATCTTGTGCTTCAATATCCTCTGCAACTGATAAAGCAAAAGAGACTATGTCAGCTTGAGCATACCTCTGGGGAGGTTTAGTTTGCCTCCTTGTTCTGTCCCTTACAAGATTATATTATGTCAATGGAGCTTCATCTAGCTGATCAACAGACTCTTGTACTTCTTCTTGAACAGGTTGTTGAGAAGCATCTGTATGTAATTCGAGTGGACTGTTAACTTCTAACTCCACCTGCTTGTTGATACTATCCTCTTTTTTTGCATCTCTAACCTCCTTTGATGAGTGAGCATGGGTGATTCATTAAACTTTACATCTCTACTAATTATGAACCTTGGTGGATGAAGTTCAGTACACCATAACCTGTAACCATTCACCCCTGACGCATATCCAAGAAATATACACTTTTGTGCCCTTCGCTCAAGCTTTCCATCATTAGTATGAGCATATGCAGGACAACCAAATATTCTTAGATTAGAATAATTAGCAGGAGTACCAGACCATACCTCAATAGGAGTTTTACACTCAATTGCAGTAGCAGGAGATTGATTCACCAAATGACAAGCCATATTAACCGCTTCTGCCTAAATATCCTTTGATAAGTTAGTGGTAGATAACATGCAATGAGCTCTCTCTAAAAGGATTCTGTTCATAAGTTCTGCAACACTATTTTGCTGAGGTGTTTTCCGCACAGTACGATGTCTTACTATGCCTTCATTCTCGCAAAACTGATTAAATTACCCTTCACAAAACTCCAAACCATTGTCTGTTCGAAGACGTTTAATTTTCTTGCCAATTTGATTCTCTATAAGAGCTTTCCATTTCTTAAAATTTGAAAAAACATCATTCTTATTTTTCAAAAAATAAACCCAAACTTTTCTTGAAAAATCATCGATAAAAGTCAATAGGTATCTAACACCACCTTTTGATGGAATAGGCGCAGGACCCCACAAATCAGAGTGAATGTAATCAAAAGTTCCCTTAGTCCTGTGAATAGCAGTGCTGAACTTGACTCTAGTTTGTTTCCCATAGACACAATGTTCACAAAAGTCAAGTTTTCCAACTTTATTACCAAGCAATCCATGCTTGCTCAAAATAGTCATTCCAGCTTCACTCATATGCCCCAAACACATATGCCACAAACAAGTAGTATCTAATTCATGATCCAAAGAGGATGGCACTGCTGCAACACCAACTATTGTGCAACCTTGAAGCAAGTAGAGTCTGTTAACCAACTTTTCTTTCATCACAATAAGAGAACCTTTGGAAACTCTTAAAACTCCACCTTCAGCACAATACTTGCACCCTTGGGAATCAAGAGTGCCCAAGGAAATAAGGTTCTTTTTCAAATCCAGTATGTGTCTTACATTGGTCAATGTTCTCACAACTCCATCATGCATCTTAATTCTAATGCTACCAATGCCAACAACCTTACAGGATATGTTATTTCCCATAAGAACAACACCACCTTCAATTGGCTGATAAGTAGTAAACCAATCTCGATTTGGACACATTTGGTAGGAATATCCGGAATCAATGATCCATGCATCTCCAACTAAAGTCGTAGCAACAGAGAGAACGATGTCATCACCTTCAGCAACAGTTGTTGTATTACCTATATCAACCTCTTTCTTTTCTTTCAATTTCGAACATTCTATTTTCCAATGTCCTTCTCTTTTATAATAATGACATTTACCTCTTCGATTTCTAGATTTTGATCTAGACTTGCCTTTAATATGACTACTCGAAGCAACATCTCTTGTCCGCCCTCTTGTAAACAAGCCAGCCGCAGGATCATTACGTCCACTATCGTGCTCCATCTGTTCACGACTCAATAGTGTTGACTTTACTGCATCTATAGCAAGATTTTCACACCCATATATAAGTGTTTCCCGAAAGTTCTTGTAAGAGAGAGGAAGAGAATAAAGCAACATCATTGCTTGTTGCTTATCAGAGAACATATCATCTATATTTTTTAAATCCATGGCTAGTGAAGTAAATTCAGAAATATATGATTTAATGGAAGTACCTTCTTGCATGCATAACATGTATAATTTTTGCAAGGCTACAAGACGATTAGCTACCATCTTTTTCATGTATAAGACTCTAATTTATTCAATAGTTCCACTGTTGTTGTCTCTGATATGACCTCTTGCAATACATCATTAGTAATGGATAGTTGGATTGTAGAAAGAACCTTTTGATCAATATCATTCCATTCTTGCTCCTCCATTTTCAAAGATCTTTTTTCTTTCACATCTAATGTTGCCTTTAAATTTTGTTGTACAAGAACAACCATCAAGCGAACCTTCCATATTCCAAAGTTGAAATGCCCATCAAACTGCTGAAGATCAAATTTTGTTGTTGCCATAATTTATTGATGCAAAGCCAGCCCAGAACGCTACTAGCGCTTTGATACCAGTTTGTTATAAAATTAGCGGAAGAGTGTGAATAAAATGACACTAAAATGTGGTTCAGCATATAGCCTATTTCCACACATCAAACTCTATAATTGATATAAAAAATACAATGAATATTACAAAAGAAGTTTATATACTTCTTACCATCCCAAACCCAAATACACCTCACAAATATATACTCTCACCTCAATAGCAATAAAAGAGAAGAAAAGAAACAAATTTCTCTAACAATGCTCTACCAATGAGATAATCTTATATGTTTGAGATTGTGTTTTTACAAATGAGAAAAAATAAATTTATGGATAACATTTCAAATGCTGACCATTTATAAACAATGGTAAAGCATTTATCTTTCTTAACCTCCTATTTTATAGAATTTTACAAATAAGGAGAAATTTTAAGTCACAAACTATGGTAAAGCATTTATCTTTCTTAATCTCCTATTTTATAGAATCCTACAAATAAGGAGAAATTTTAAGTCACAAAAGAGTATTAGTTACCGAAAGGAAATATCTTACACTTGATTATTATCCAATTATTTATATTAAGTGATAAGTGATAAGAAATATTAAGTGATAAATTTTCTTACAAATAAGTGAATTTTAGTTTATGGTAAAATATAGAAGAAATTAAATATGATAAATTGTTCTTATTAAAATATAATTGAAGATTAGATAAAAATAACTGATGTGTAATTTGTTGTAATTTGAGTGATATAGGAATGCATTGCATTAATGAGGGCCTAAAATCAGACATTATTAATTTTTGTCCATGTTATATCTAATTACACATTTTGGGAAGCATTGTTTGGAAGCTGAGACGTGATGTTGGTCCTATAAATGGGTGAAGCCTGACAGATGTTCCCTTCTGGAAAACCAGTTGGCCACCCTTGTAGTCTGCTGCAGAATTAACACCAAACCCTATCCTCTTGTAACCGACGCCTAAGTTAAACCTACAAAATTAATCAGCTTTTTCCTAAGTTTCTGTTCTCTTTCTCATTCACAGTTTACTTAGCTCAATGCCACCATTGAAAATGTATCTCACTTTCTAATGCATAATTAGATTTCTAACATAAAAAACTGAATTAAACTCTTAAAAAATCACTTTAATGTACAGATAAAGTAAAAAATTAAACATATGTAATTTAACATTTTTCACAATATGTAATTTAAATTTTAATCGTAGATGAAAAGACTTCTAAAAAGCAAATAAGATAATATTTGTTATGTTTGTAAAATCCACCTTTAAGTCTAAAAGTATTTGTACTGAAATTAATCGCATTGGGATCTGATAATAAATTACTAATATTAAATTCCCCTAAATCAAGGTTAATGTTCAAGTTTAGGTAAGTGTTGTAAGATTTAGATAATTTTCTAAAGAATAAATCAACTTATCTCATGCTAACCTAGTTTTGCAATCCATTTAATTTTTCGTTTGTCGTGATATACAGTAACATCGTGTCCACGTCTCTCACTACCCTAACTAATAATAAAATATTAGATTAAGTTATTTAATTAGAATATAAATCAGTTGCTAATTTTAAAATTAATTAATTAATTGTAGGATAGTACTATAAATTTAACTAGTCGTGAAATAATTATCACGCTTAATTTTAATGTTTTGTTTAACATCTATACTATTTAGCAATATCTCTTAAAATATAATTTTTATTACGATTCGTGTAGTATTATGGTAATGACATTCAATATTAAAATATAAAAACTAGACTTACCGGTCTGGAGAACCAAAAATTAGACAATATATAGTTTATTTGCAATATTTATTTATACTGTAAAATATATGTTACAATTAAAATTAAAATGTTTAATGGATAGCTATGTAATTATTAAGTTATATTGGATTTGTATCTTAAACTATTCAATAAGAATTTTAATTCAAAGAATAATTAATTTTTTACAATGGTTAGAATCATGAAAATTGTTTCTTTTCTTTACACGGCCGAGTGAGATTAGTGTGTGGTGGATATCTCATGAATAAAAAGTGCTGAATTTAATATAGTTAGAAATGAACATCATGCACACTGAATAATAATAACAATGAAACAAATTATAAATTCAGAGACATGATTGTTCCCCTCTCTAATGTCAACAATACTTTCCCTTTAATTACTTTATGCTTAATTAGTCAAAAAATTAATGTCGCGTTAGGTAGTAATCCAAACTTGGGAATCTTCCCTGCAATTTGCCACCACAAAGAAGAAAACTCAACACCAAAACACATTAAATTTTCTGACATTTCTCAAAACATTTGTACAGAGAATGATCCATCATCACCGATGCAAAACTAGAGATGAAATATTCACAGGGAGTGCAGCAGCAATATCTTTCATGCAATCCTAGAGATGCAAAACAAAAAAATAAACAACAAAGGAATGCACAAAAATCTTAATAGACAGCAAGAAATAAGGAAGCAAAGCTCATAGTTCTGCATATGAATATATTCTGTCTACCAAAAAAGCAGTGATGAGTTTCTAGTTTCTATCTTGAATATGGCTAATAGGGTCTTGAGTTTGGTCCATGGATGAAATAGATGTTCGTTTGATGAACTCCAAGCAATCTGCAATGGCTTCTGCATAGAAAGAATTGGACCTACCACAAGGTCCCATCCTACAATCCTCCCTTACCAAACAGCTGCTACTGTTGTTGCTGTTGTTTCTTCTGAACCCACCTTTTCTGCAAACCACTTTCTTGAGCAGTTGAATAGCCTCAACATAGGACAGTTTCCAACTATCAAAGAGCCTAAGAAAGAAGTTGAACCTCTTGCGTAGCCTGAGAACGTAAAGCTTTCTGGGGTTCAATCTAAATCCTCTACACCTTGATACCTTCTTGCCACTGCTAACTCGGTTGTAGCTCATGTGACCCATGTTTTTATTGTTGGAAAGCAACCAAGTTGTGTCCAACAAGTATATAAGGTTGGAGGGTGACTTTATGGAAATGGTGAGGTAATGATGGCTGTGGTGTGAAGACAAGAAGCAAATAAGATACCTAGGAATTTGAGGGTTTGGACTGTTTTGGAACTTTGTTGGAGGGTCTTGTGTGTGTGCTGCTGCAAACAAAGACAAAGGTTTTTTTGGGGTGTGAGTGAATAATGGCTGGCATATATGACCGTGACTAAACTAGAGATAATTTGTGTGTATTCAGATATATAATAGAAGGGACGATAAACATCAAGGTGTTGAATCATTGATTGGTGTGGTAGGACCAGAGGGGACAAGGGGAGCATGAAAGGAGAAAATGTCACCAATTCTTTTTCAAAGTAGGTGACTAAAGAATGTGATAGTAGTTGGTATTAAAATAGAGAAAATCCAAAACCAAGTTACTATAAACTTGTATTTTTAATTGTGACTGTTCTAGCTTTGTCAGTGTAGCAAAGTTTGACTTCTTTGTTGGCTTTTATGATGATAGGGTGGCTACTTGCTAGCTTTTTCTCACTAGGGATTCGTGACCTTCCATGACCTTTCTCTGTATTCCATGAAAAACTTACTTGGTTTCCACAATGACAGTAACGAACTCGCAGGAGCACTGCTCACTCAGATGTTTGATATCTCCAATTACTACAGTTTCCAAACAAAAGAGGCACTAATCATTCTGAAGGGATAGCAGTGTCCCACAGTTTTCATTGAAAATTCATCTCTTCAATTATCTCTCCCTCCTACCAAGCTCAATAACTTTAGTTTTAATAATAATACTACCACAATAGGACACTGAGGACTGCAATTGTATGCTCTAATCATATCTATATGAATTTTATTTTTCCGATAAATAGAAGATTTAGTGTTCAAAATATCCTTTTAGTTCATGAAAGTAACAAAATTATTAAAAAGTTTCTTAGCGTAAAAAAAGTTACTTTATTTTTGTTTTTCTATTAAAAGGAAGTTTGTTAAAATTAAAATATACATTTACATGGTATATAGCCTCTCTCCGGGTTTATGTGATAGTAGAAGTTGTACACTTAGAAGACATGTGACGTTTCAAAGTAAAAGTTGATTTTCTTAAAAAAAAAAAAATTATGGCATTACAACACATTATAACATATTATTTTCAATTTGGCGTTTAAATTAATTTTGTAGTGTGTTTTTCATACTTGAAGTATTTTCAAGTTTTCAATTAAATATTGTATGACACAAATTATTAGTAAATATATAACTATATTACTTCTTATACATTTTACTTTCTTTTCACATAATTTATGGTCTCTTAGACCTTAATCTCATTTATATTTATATATGATAAGTGTCAATTTTAAGTGTTTTTATATACGAGAAAGATTGAGTACTTGTGGGTTTAAGTGTTACTTAAAATAGTAATTACTCTCAATTTTAGAGTTTTTGGATTTAAATTTATGTTTTGAGTTCTGAGTTAAAGGAAATTATTTAATTTCAATTATTGTGAAATTTCACATATAAAAGAATAAAGAAAATGATAGATTGGAAGATTCATGAAGAAAAGAAATAAAAAATTTTAAAACAAAAAAAGTCCAAGAGAAAAGTCACTTAACCTAGGCCCAAAACCGAGTTTAAAAGGAGAATTTTAGGGTTTTGTGAGGCATCTGGATCTGGAGGAAGGAGAGCAGCCATCAAGAACGAAAGCAATTCTGCGATTCTTCTTCTCTGCAATCTTTCTTTCCTTGGGTTGTAATGGCTACCATGAGTAGCTAAATCTTGATCTTTGGGATTGAATGTAATCTTTTGAACTTATTTGTATTTTGGTGATTTTAAATATAATATTCAGTTTCTACTCCATTGGTATTTTCATCTTGCACTTAATGCTAGATTTTATCTTATCAATAGAGTCTTGATTTTGATTCTTGAATTTAATTGGGAAGTACTTTTGAGTTTCTGACTTAGATGAAAATACTCAATATATTGGAATACTAAGGATAGGTTTCAGTGTATTGATTGCTATAACATTTATTCTTAATGCTGGATAATTTACTAAATAGTTGAGGGATCAGTATTTAGGAAATTACCTTATGAATTCCATATCAGAGGAATCGGTGTGAATGATTATTATATGTGCATCAATAGTGAGTAGTTACTAATATTGTACTTTATTATCAAATCCAAAATATGAATGAGGGAGATAGATGAAGTTCAATCCCATAATTCTTCTACATCATACAAACTCCTTTTTATAATTGCTATTTATTCTTTAATTGTCTTTATTGCTTATTAATTCAAATTATAATCAAATCATCTTGAAACTTTTATTTGCTTAGTGAGTCGTGAATTTGAGATTTAATAGCAAAATTGTTCTTTGTTGGATCGACATCCTTACTATATAAATCTATATTACTTTTGACTCGGTACACTTGCCGAAAAAGGTCAACAAGTTTTCGACGCTGTTGTCGGGGAACAGTTTTTGTTTTTAAATTTTGGAACATAACTCATTAAGTATTGTGAATAAATTTTCTTTGTTTTTCTTTTGTTCTTATTTATTTGAAAAAAAATTATAAATTATTTTGTGCTAATCCTTGCTTGAGTTGTCTTTGATTTATGATATTGAGAGGATAGGTTCTTGAAGATCAATTAGAATTTGATTTAGAGAGTAAAAGAGCAGCTAGGAAGAATCGAAGCAGGAAGAGAAGAGAATAACAAAGTCAAACAAGAGAAGAATCATTTACGATCTTTGACAGAGATACTTAAGTGATACAAGAAGAGGCCAGTATGGCTGAGGAGAGGATTCCCCCACCAAGAATGACTCTTGGAGACTATGCCCTACAGCAAGGCCCAAGACACTTCTCCAGCATAACAGTACTGACCACCACTAAAACAATGGAGATGAAACCAGCCTTCTTGAATTTGATTAGTAGTCATCAGTTTACTGGGATGGATAATGAAGATCCATACACACATTTGCCCATTTTCTACGAGCTGGTTGGAACTATGAGTTTTGAAGAGGGTGACACTAAGATTGTTTATTTGCAATTGTCTATGTTCTCTTTGGCGGACAAAGCAAAAGAATGGCTCAAATCTCATCCAAATTAGAGTGTGAAAAGTTGGAATGATGTAGAGGAAAAATTTGTACATAATTTTTTTCCAATCTCTCACTACATCAAGCCAAAATCTGATATCTCTACATTCAGACAAGGGTCAGATGAAGCATTCTGTGATTCTTGGGAACGCTTCAAAGTGATGTTGAGAAGATGCCCAAATCATGGTTTTGAAGATATTGCCCAACTAAGTATTTTCCACAATGGTTTGAGAGCTGATACAAAGATGATATTGGATGTAGTAGCTGGAGGTACAATGATGGCAATAGATGTAGAGCAGGCAATAAGAATTATTGATGCTCTTACTTCTATAAATTATCAAGCTCAACATGATAGAAAAACAGTGCAATAGAAGAAGGGGATTCTTGATCTCAATACCATAGATGCCCTTTTAGCTCAAAATAAAATCTTAACGCAACAGATGGAAGCACTAACTAAACAGATGGCAAAGTTGCCTCAACAATTACAAGTTGTACAATCTTTCCAAAATCAAAGTCAATTCATGAGTTGTGATTTTTGTGGAGGTAATCATCCTAACGGGCAGTGCTCTTATCAGAATAATCCTTTTCAGTAAGAGGTTAATTATATCGGCAATCAAGAAAGGCAAGGAGGGTTCTCAGGTAATTATCAAAATAATAATATGTCTCAATGATGGATGAGCAATCAGAACTAGGACTTTAGATCATCTAATAGGAAACCTTATTTTCAGAAGCAACAACAAATTCCTTCAATTCAATATAGGACCACCAAGTTGGAGGAGACTTTGGAGAAATTCATGCAAGCTTCTATGGCTAATCATAAAAATACTGAAGCTTCAATCAGAAATCTTGAGACACAACTAGGCCAGTTGGCAAAACAAATAGCAGGTCAACAAGGGAGTCAATTTTTAACCAACACTCAAATTGATCCAAAGGAACATTGTAACTCTATCACAACAAGGAGTGGAAAGGTTGTAGAAGAAGAAATTGGTGACAATCTTGTTGGGAGAGAGAAAAAAGTTGAGGAAGAAAAAATTGAGAGTATGGGAGAAAAGGAGAAGAATAGAGAGAAAAGTGAGAGTGGTGATGAAAACAGAGAGAAAAATAAAAAGAGTGAAAATAAAATGAGAAGCTTTCCTTTAAAAAATGTTGCTCCTTTAAAAGATATATCTTATCAACATGCTTCCTCAAGGAAGAGTAAAGAGAGACAATTTATAACATTCATGCATATCCTAAAACAACTACAGATCAATATGCCTCTCACTGAAGCCTTAGAGCAAATGCCAACTTATGCCAGATTTATGAAAGAATTGTTGACCAAGAAGTGAAAGCTTTATAGCAAGAGACAGTTGAATTAGAAGCTGAATGTAGTGCTATTATTCAGAAATCTTTGCCACAAAAATCTAGAGATCCAGGAAGTTTTACCTTGCCTGTTAGCATAGGAAATCTCATAGTGGGAAGAGCTTTATTGAACCTCGGAGCAAGCATTAATCTTATACCTCTTTCCATGCTAAAGAAAATTGGAGATGTTGAAGTGAGACCTACAAGGATGACTCTACAGTTAGATGACAGGTCTACAAAACATCCTTATGAGTTGTTGAAGACTTGATAGTAAAGGTTGACAAATTCTTGTTCCCAGTTGATTTTGTGGTCATGGATATGGAGGAGGATACTGAAGTCCTCTTAATTTTAGAAAGGCCATTCATGAAAACTGCTAGAGTAATTTTTGATGTTGATAAAGGGCAGCTTAAGGTGTGTGTTCAAGATGAAGAAGTAAGCTTTGATATTTTTGAACAAGTGGAGCAAAAGAATGTTTTAAAATGGATGTTTTAAATGAAATTTGTGATGAACAGAAGAAAATAATTTGTACCTCTGAGCCTTTGATGAAAGCTCTCACCAATAGTATTGATGAAATAGAAGAAATAGAAGTAAAGAAATGTTGGGAAGAGTTAGAGAAGGCAAAAGAAATTTCAAAGAACAGTGATTCATCTGAGCGACTAATGAGCATCAGGGGTCAAGCTATATAACGTTAAACGAGCGCTTCATGGGAGGCAACCCAGTGTTTATGAGTTTTTAATTTGATGTTTTCTTTAATTTTTCGTAATTGAGCTCTTGTTATATTTTCTTTTGTGTTTGATATGTGGTACTTAGCATAATTTTGTGGTTGAGTAAAAATTAGACTCATGATTGTTCTAAGTCAGATCAGTTTATTGAATTGAGAAAGATTGAGTGGATTACAATTTTTGAGTTTAGGTTGAGTGGGTAATTGATACATTAAAATTGAACAAGGTTATGACTAGAAAAAGGATTGATAAAAATTGAGGAATTAAACTAATTAGCCAAGTGAGTTGTGAATCTTTAAACAGTTGAGAGTTGAGAGTTCTATTGAGTAATGTATCAAGTTGATTTTGCCTGATTTTTTGTGTTATTTTACTTCACAAATGAAAACATGGAGATGATTAAGTCATTTTTGTATATAGACACTTTAACCCAAAGCCAAAAAGCTAACCAGGTACAGTTTATAACCAATTATTTTTTATAACCCTTTGAGCTAAAATTTTCTTTGTTGCACCCTAACCTTCAATTGATATATGATTTTGCACCCTCGTAGCATGCTTGAGGAAGGAGAACATAGGTACAATTTTCATAATGGGAATGGTTGATTTAGCTTTGAGATGCTAGTTATGTAAAGAAATGGGTTAGATAATTCACTCTTTTGTTCTACTAAAAAAATTGAAATAAATAAGAAAAAAAAAGTGAATTACAAAAAAAAAATGATGGATGGAAGAAATCAAAAGTTGGTAGATTAATTCTTTCAAAGAGAAATTTTGTCTCAGTTGTAGATATGTTCTCCTTGTCTGAAGTGTGCATTTTGTTATATGAAAAACCAATTTTCTTGATAGCCCAGCCTCATTACAACCTTTAAAAGACCTTAAGATTCATGTTGATTGTGTGTTTGTGATTTGACTAAAAATGAAAGGTAACTTTGATTTGTTCAGAGTTAGTAGAAGTTGAGAGAGACATTACCCTGTGAGATATTAAAAGAGAAATTCCTCAATTAGACTATCACGTTTTTGTTTGAGTTGTTTCTCTTGTATATTGATTGTGTCTTTTTCCTGCTTTAATTTGACTTAGAATATTTGATCTCTCTTATATTGAATTTTTGTATTGAAAATGAAAGTTGTTCTGATGCTTGAACCATGGGTCTGATTTTTGAGTAACCACTGTTTTTTTAAAAAAACTTTTTTGTGTGTGAATCCAATTACTTTGCTTGAGGACAAGCAAGATTCTAGTTTGGAGGGAGTTTATAAGTGTCAATTTTGAGTGTTTTTATACATGAGAAAGATTGAGTACTTGTGGGTTTAAGTATTAATTAAAATAGTAATTACTCCAAATTTTAGAGTTTTTGGATTTAAATTTATGTTTTGAGTCCTCAGTTAAAGAATATCATTTAATCTCAATTATTGTGAAATTTCAGGTATAAAAAAATGAAGAAAATGATAGATTGGAAGATTCATGAAGAAAAGAAATAAAAAGTTTAAAATAAAAAAAGCCCAAGAGAAAAGTCACTTAACCTAGGCCCAAAACCGAGTTTAAAAGGAAATTTTTAGGGTTTTGTAAGGCATCTGGATCTGGAGGAAGGAGAGCAGTCGTCAAGAACGAGAGTAATTTCGCGATTCTTCTTCTTCCCTGTAATCTTTCTTTTCTTGGGTTGTAATGGCTACCATGAGTAGCTAAATCTTCATCTTTGGGATTGAATGTAATCTTTTGAACTCATTTGTATTTTGGTGATTTTAAATATAATATTCAGTTTCTACTCCATTGGTATTTTCATCTTGCACTTAATGCTAGATTTTATCTTATCAATAGAGTCTTGATTTTGATTCTTGAATTTAAGTGAGAAGTACTTTTGAGTTTCTGACTTAGATGAAAATACTCAATATATTGGAATACTAGGGATAGGTTTCAGTGTATTGATTACTATAACATCTGTTCTTAATGCTGGGTAATTTACTAGATAGTTGAGGGATCGGTGTTTAGGAAATTACCTTATGAATTTCATATCAAAGGAATCGATGTGAATGATTATTATATGTGCATCAATAGTGAGTAGTTACTAATATTGTACTTTATTATCAAATCCAAAATATGAATGAGGGAGATAGATGAAGTTCAATCCCAGAGTCCTTTAAGATCATACAAACTCCTTTTTATAATTGTTATTTATTCTTTAATTGTCTTTATTGCTTGTTAATTCAAATTATAATCAAATCATCTTGAAACTTTTATTTGCTTAGTGAGTCGTGAATTTGAGATTTAATAGCAAAATTGTTCTCTGTGGGATCGACATTCTTATTTTATAAATGTATATTACTTTTGACTTGGTACACTTGCCGAAAAAGGTCAACAATATCAAATTCGCTATTTAAAGTTTAATACTTATATGTTGAGTCTTATCCTCCAGGCTTAACGTGAATTTAAGCTAATTTATTGTATAATTGTTCTTTTAATTTTTTTTTTAATCAAATAAATATATGTAGTTCAATGACAACTTTGTGACACCTACATTATTGTCCTTTAGTTTATTACCATCTTATGTCTTAATCTACATTACATAGATCATAAATAAGTCATTAATCTACATAATATTTCTTGAATCACGATATCATCCAAAATATTTCTTTATCATATACCTGTAAAGGTCATACCACACTATGTATCAACATATACAAGTTACGTTAGACAACAATGTAATACAGATATCTACCTACAATATGCATTAATAAATATAATATCAAATGGCATGCATATCATTATCATCATCACATTACATATATAAGCATACACATATATAAAATCACATGTGTGTCTCACTAGTTAAATACAACAACATCTTATGCACATTTTGCTTGAGTGAACTTATCTCACTTTGCTTCCTTTAATAGAGAAATTGAGCGAGAGCTTACAACACTTGAGCAACACTAACTATAGAGCTATAAAAAAGAGAAAATTGATATAGTCTGGCCCTCCCTTGAGCATGCTCTCTTTACCAATCCATCATGTTTCAAAAACACCATGCACCACTACCAAACCAACGTTTAAGCATCCATTTTTTCACTTGAAGGTTGAGTGACTTAGAGAACAGAGAACTACCTCAACATCTCTCTCACTCAAGTTTTAAGCCATGGATTGAGCTTCCATGTTAGCACTTGAGATACATTTAAGAGGTGTATGCAATGATTAATCACCATTGAGCTTTGTTTAAGTGGTAGTCCCTGCTAGAGCTATATACGTCCACATTCACAAAGTATTGTTTTTGGGTATGTATTACAAATATCATTTTACCAATTATATTATTTTGTACTTGTCAAAAACACCAATTCTACACAATACTCTTACTAAAAATAGTTACCTCAAACTCTAAATTCAACTTAGTGTGAGTTAATTCAATAAACATTGTATTTCCCAAACAAGTATCATATATAGAACTTCACATCAATCCAACTAACAATGCATTTCACACATCACTGTGTGTGCACACGCATGTGTGTATGTGTGAGTGTGTGTGTGTGAGAGCGTGTGATGGAATATGTTCCAATCACCTTAGTCAAAGAATAAAGAGGACAAAGTACAATAAGATAAATCAAGAGCTTTTTAGAAGATTGGGCCCATTTGAGCCTATTTAGGCTTTCAACTAGTTGCTCGGGCCCAAATGCAAACCTGGAGAGATCACTTTGGAGAAAATAGAGCATCAAGGGAAAGTTCTCTAAATTGTATAAATTGTTTAGAATAATTTGGGTCTTGTATTTGGGCTTTGTATTTTTGGGCCATGTTGTGTAAGTGTTGGGCCTTGAGGCCCATAAATAATGTTGGGCTTGATCAATGAGTCCAAGATAGGATATGGGTGAAGCTCTCTCCTTGTGACACTTGTCATCACCTTGTGAGAGTCTTAGAGTGCAATCTAGGTTTGAGAAACTTATCATAAAAGTTATGGTTAGAAGCTTGTCATAGAAGCTTGTCATAGAAGCCAGGTTTAGAGAGTTTTCCCTACAAGCTTCTTCCTCTCCTTCCTTCTATTAATATAGAGGTCTGGGCAAAGTGTAAAACAAGCTTGATTTGAACTAGTGTTTTGCTGTTGAAATTTTCCAGCACATCTGGTTCTTGAACTACATCTTTGTTAGTTTCTCTTAAAAGACTAACTTAGGGATTCTGTTGGAAGTTGGCCTTACCTCTTCCAATCACCTTGTTTCACCACTTTCACTCAACCACAACATGTCATTACTTCCATTTGCATGAAGTTTTCGTTACTTTGAATCACTCCATTTTAGTCCATACTGTACTACATTGTTACATTCGTTGTTTCCTCCATTTTCCATGGCTTAATTGGATTGAAACAACTGCACACATCAACGTTTTCATTAGTGTGCGCGTGTGCGTGTGTGCTTTAAATGGTTAAATCCATTAACAGAATATTATTATTAGAGAAAAATTGAAAAAGGATCTTGTAAGAAACTGTGTTGGCTGACATACAATAGGGGGGGTGAATTGGATTTCAAAATCTTTTTCAAAACTATTTGACCTTTTAAGAAAATTCACATCAGCTTGATAAACTGGATCTTTATTGACTTTACTGAGCAGAGCAGTAGAATAAATCAGTAAACAGAATACAATCAAGTCACAGTACAATGCAGCAAACTAAACAGTTTTATCAGAATCCAAAAGTAAGTACGAAAGCGATTTAGTTTACTATACAGAAACAGACAAAAGTTAACTACACAGAATAAACTGATCAACTTCGATTCAATTAACAGTTCGAATTATAATGAACCAAACAAAATAAGAATTCTTTTTATAAAAGAAACAATTATTTAAAGATGTTTAAGTCTTAAATCAATTATAGTTTAGTTATAGATTCTGAAAACAGTTTATACAGTGAACCAGTCAATTAAATCAGTGATCAAGAAGGAGAAAGAAGATTCAAGAACACAAAGGTTTTTATACTGGTTCACCCACCAACCGGGCTACGTCCAGTCCCTCACACACAGTAAGGATTTCACTAAAAATGATCAACTGATCAAGTTTACAACACTTGCCCACGACAAGAATACACTGCACTCGCAGCAACCACTGCTGAACCTACAACAGACCAAGAAACCACACAGATTCCACTGTGCGTTACAAGAACTCCCTTGCTGAAACCCACAGCAAGTCACAGTTATACAAAAACCACTGTATAACCCAGAAACGTCTCACTGCCCGCCGCAGTAGACCACTGCTGAACCCACAGCAGACCAAGAAACCACACAGAAACCCACTGTGTGTTTCAAAAACACCCTTGCTGACACCAACAGCAAGTCACAGTTATACAAAACCCACTGTATAACCAAGAAACGCCTCACACTACACCCCGCAGTAGGCGAACCACCAATACAGTCTCACTGTACCACGAATTATACCCCATTAATTCAAGAACACAGTAGCAGTTTCAATACAGATGAAGGATTAACACAGAAATCAACTAACTCAAGCAACTCTATACAACAGATTAGAAATGTGAGAAGAAACAGGTATAGAGTGCTTAGGCTAAGGTCAGATCAATGATGTAGAAGTGTGCAGTCAGTTTCCAAAGCTCCAGCAGATTGAAGAAAACCAGTTCTTGATGAATTTTTTGAAAACTTCAAAATGATCTTGATCTCAAAAAGGTGATAGCGTTTTCTCTCAAATCAAATCAGTGTAGTATGTATGAAAATTCTCTGTGTTATTCTCTTTTGAAAAACGCACCAGCTATTTATAAACAACTGTAGTGACAGCTGTCAAACTTTAGTCGATTGATTTGACATTCAGTCGACTAAATTTTAAAAGACAGTTAAAACGGTTTATCAAAATCTGAAATCTGTTTTTAATGATTTTTAAAACCTTGCTAAAGCCAATTTTCTCAGTAGAGCTTATCAATGATCAGCACATTCATCATCACAGATTTAACCTCAATCTAGACACACCAACACCACCTAAAGCCTAAACCTAAAACACCAAACTCCATGCAAACTCCATGCATCTTCACTTGACAGCACTTGGTCTTGACTTGGTCAACATGGCTGGCTGCTCCAAATTAACTCAGCAACTTTAGTTGTGGTTGGTTTGGCTTCATCAAATCAATACAGCAACTCCTGGTGCTAATAGATCTCATCCATTTGCTTCCCATTTTCACCATAGAGCAACTAGCAAACATTTATACAAAAGCCTTAGGTCCTCAATCTTTCAAGAATATTTGTTCCAAGTTGGGTCTCATTAATATTTGTTCCCCAACTTGCGGGGCCATTTCAGAAGATATGGATACAACACTTATAAAAGGAAACTAATATCAATTCTATGATTTTGTCTTTATGACAAGATCAAATTGTTAAAAGGAAAGAAATATTAATTATTTGATTTTGTCTTTATGACAAGAATCAAATTATGATCAATTCTATTTATTTTGTTTTATGATAGTATCAGGTTGTAATATTTTTTTATTTTCTTTCTTTAGTTATATCTAGACTGGGTACATTATTTGTATATATTCAGCTTTTTTTTTTATCAACACATAAAAAAACAAAATATTTTCATTCTCATATCCTTTGTTTATATTTTTGTTCATCTTTTTATTTTCATAATATGGTATCAGAGCCTATCCTAGCAAGGTTGTTGGGCCTATCGAGTCATCCACTATCGGACTGCTATTGGCCCACCCTTACATATAAGTTTCACGCTCGAGTTGAGGAGTCTCGACGTGAGGGGGGGTGTTAGAGATCCCACGTCGACTAGAGATAAGGCTTTTCAATAGTTTATAAAGTGGGTGCAAGTCTCACCTTACAAGCCGGTTTTGTAAGGTTGAGTTAGGCTTAAAGTCTACTTCTTGATATGAGCTTTCATTGTTCTCTCTTTTGAGAGTGTTTCTTTCAATCTTGAGTGGTCTTGATCTCAGAGGGAGATTGAGACTGGTACAAGCTAGAGAGGTTTGTGTACTCGGATAACCTAGAGAGGTTTGTGTACTCGTTGTAACCTTGAGGGGTTTTTGTACTCGTTGTAACCTAGAGGGGGTTTGTGTACTTGTTATAACTGTTTAATGAATAGTGGAACCGCTTGAACAGTTTGTTTAAGGGAGAACTGGACGTAATCCAAGAGATTAGGGTAAACAGTATAAAATTGTTTCATCTGTGCTTATATATTCTTGCCTTGGATGATCTTGATGGGTGGTTTTTTTGTTTACAATGAATTGAGTTCAAGTTCCATTCAACCCCCATTCTAGAGACAACTGTTCTTACAATATTGTTTTTCATTACACTGCATATCAACATGGATAATGATACTGATAATAATAATATTGGCAATCGACAATGACTAGTCAAGATAGATGATACTAATTGAAAAGAGTTTTAGGTTGAGTTCATGAAGAGAGGTGAATTGAACTTACAAAGATTTTTAAAAAATAGTGAAAAGAAATAATAGAAAGAATATAAGTCCTTTATAAAAATTAATTTTGAGAGTTTTGAATTACAACACAAAATCAATTAATTGAAATACAAAATCAATCGATTAAAATGAACTTGCAACACAATACAGAACATATTCAATCAATTGAAAAAACAAAAATGGTCAATTAAATTTTTATAAAATACAATTTCACATAATCATCCAATTGAATCTTCAGGAAAAACACTTAATTGAACAGAAAAATAACACGCACACAGTCAAGCACTTCAATCAGTTAAAAAATCTAAACTGTAAGATGTTAAGATTCTTTAAAGAAAGATTCAATCAATTGAAACTTGAAAATAGTGAATTGAAAAACTGAATATGAATCTCAATCAACAAACTAGAATCAATTCCTCACAAAAAAAAACACACACACACACGGTGAAGTGAGATGGTTTTATGAAATTGTTTCGGCTAATGAATGCTCCAATTATCAAATTGGGTTAACACCTGCATTTGGGCTTACATAATTTGTTTTAGAGGATTGGGTCATGATAGCAGCCCCAAAAGAATTGCAACCTAGTTCATGTGAGGCAAAAACTTTCTGCACCCCATCATCACTTTTAACATGCACCCTATCATATTTAAAAAATTCTAGAATCACCCTTTCAATAAAAATATATTCCAAAAAATACTTTCTGAATATACATTTCGAAATATCTTTTTCAAGATATAAAATTTATATTTCGGAAAAAATATTTTAAAATGTATTTTTGAAAAATAATTTCTGAAATATAAAATTTATATTTTAGAAAATATTTTCTGAAATATATTTTAAAAATTATTTTCCAAAATATAAATTTTTTATTAGAAAATATTTTCTAAAAATTTTTCAAAAAATATTTTCCAAAAATTAATGATAGGATATTTTAGTATTTTTGGATCTGTGTTCAATCGAAGTTAGAGTCCGCCCAAAAGGTTTATTTTTCTTTCCAAAAATTTGATATTGCTTACTGCACTTCATCAATTGCTTCTTATACCGCATCAATGTTTGAAAATTTTAATTCTGCCCTTGTCATTTTTATTGGGTTACCAAAAAGGGTTTTCGGAAGATTAGATTTCCGTTTCAGAAAAGTCTTTCCAAAATCGATTGGGAGGGTGTGTTGTGTTTCGAAAGCTTAATTTTCCAATTCTGAAAATAACTTTTCAAAACGTAATTGTTGTATTCCTAATTAAGAATTTCGAAAATCAGTTTTGTATTAAGAAATGACTATTCCGGAAATGTTCTAGAATCTCCTTACCGAAAACCAAAACAAAACCTCCTAACACCTGAACCTGCACATCACACTGTCGCATACCACCCTCCATGAGTGCTCGTGAATAGTCCAACAATATCGAATACTTCGCTGATTCAAATCAATTCTAAATCAAACAAATTCAATTTTACATTTGAACAAATGAAACGGGGAAACAACTGCCATTGCAAACAACGTTGTTTCGACGAGAATAACATATCCGACACACCAACGGGTCGACCAAAACCCAAATCCTTTTTATATTAACCATAGGAACACTTATATCCTTTACATGGCTACACGAAACAATTGCCTACTTTTTCATGTCTATTATCTTCTAAGAGCATTTTAAATGCAAGATTTGAGATATGGTATTACTTTTTGGTAGACCTTTTCTTGCCACGAAGAATATATAAGGTTTCTTGATTTTTCTTTTTATTTTTACTTTAGTGATTTAAATTTTGAACAACTTTTTATAAATTTTACTGTTAATTTTTTTTAGTAAGAGAGAAATTAAAATACAAACCGTTTCTATCATTTTTTACGGATTTTGAAAGTTCGTGTAGAAAAATGTATTCTCCATAGTAAATATATTATCTTTCCTTTGATACAAACTCTTCTAAATAATAGATCTTATTAAGATTTTTTTGTTAAAATTATCACTAAAAATGCTCCCAAGGTTTTTTTTCTTCTTCTATCCATCACTTTTATTGCTTCTCTGTTTAATACACTGAGAAACATGCAAATCCATGTTTGGCATTCAAGGTGGTGGATATTCAAAAAAATATTTTGGAGTGTCAAAATTTCTTTATATATAAAGTTTAGAAAACTCTAGTACAATGCTAAGCCCCGCCACTCGTGACATGGATATCCAAACTTACACTCACGGGTTCAATGTATAAGTGTACCAATTAATGGAATATATATGTATCATTTTTGGAATGAAGGTTAATTAAAGATTCATAGAATCAATTTAAAAAATTAAACATAACAAAATAAGAAAAGGCACACTAATATTTAGTAACTAGAACAAATTGTAGATATTATAAATTAAATATTTTGTAAAATACTATAAAAAGTGTTACAAAATTTGCAAGTAATGATCACCATTAGTTGGCTTGGCACAAGTTATAACTTTTGTCTTTTAATTGAGTGATCCGATTTTGAGTCCTATTTTATTAATATAAATATAAAATAAAGCATGAGTTAACTCATCGTTATCAATACCATGATTATAAGATAACAAAAAGTAATTAAAGAATGCCCCACCTAGCGAAGCAGATCAATAATACCTAATGCTACATTGTGACTCAAATCCTCCAACTATTTAACTCAAATCCTGCAACTATTTAAGTACATGTTTTCATCCCAATTTCCATGTTCTTGTAAGAATTTTTTTCACGACAGTAATCACGGTTCTATAAAACTTTATAAATGTTGTTATAAAACCGTAATAAATTTATCCGAAAAAAAGTATTAAAATATTAGTATAATTAAATAACCGCAATAAAAGATGAGACATACCACTGAGGTTCTTTATTAACAATAACAGTGATATTTCTTTTCTCTTTTTTCAATAAGAGGGGCAGTGTCCTTGGCTGACTTTACACCTTTCCACCTACATTACTAATCAGTGGTTGGCTTTCCACCTTCCCACCCACATTACTAATCAGTATCCAAAGGTGACTGGCTTCCCACCTTCTCACTCACATTACTAATCCGTAACAAAAGGAAGATTTCAAAATCATTAATTGTAAACTGGATTTCCACTTCCCCTTCTCTTATGCACTTTGTCCTGCTCCAAACACAAATGCACAAACTTAACAAACACTAATAAAAAATACAACTATTTATTTTCAATACTAGCACTTTCTTTCTAATGCTTAATAATACATATTCAAATATTATTATTCTAAAGCTACTAACAAATTACTAATAATTTTTTTAAAAGGGAGAAAATGATAAAGTGGGTGAAGGAGTATCGGCAATATTGCACTGCCATGTTGTTGGTGCCGCTTTTCCAAATTGAGATTTTCTCAAAAACTTCAATGGGGAGAACGAAATGTTGCTTCGGAGGGTTACAATATCCGTTGATATCATGAATAAACTCTCTCTCTAGCAAAAATTCTTCAGTACATTATCATATCATAAAATAAAATGAATAAAATATTAAAAATAGAAATACCTTGGAATTTGAATTATCTCACCGGAAATAGCTTACGGAAAAGCACGCGACCTCACTATGCTCCACCTCCTCCTCCTCTCCCCCTGGCCGGAGCTCTCCAACGTCAAACTCGTGCGTCGCGGCGGTAGAAGAAGAAAATGTCAAAGAGAGAGAGAGATGGTGGTGGGGTCTGGGTGGGGGTGGGGCTGGCCGCGGAAGCACCTCGACGTGGTGGTGGTAGTCGCGGAAGCAAAACCGCGGAAAGAGAAGTTCAAATGTCAAAGAAAGAGAGACGAGAGAGAGGTTGTTGCGAAGGGCACTGCGAATGGCACTGCGAGGGAGGAAGAAGAAGAAGAAAAGGTAATGGCAAAGGGGAAGAGTGAAATAGAGGGCACGCAAGGGGGGAAGAGTTGGAGCCCTAAGAAAAGGAGATACAAACGCGGTTCCCACTAACAACCGTGTCGTATCCTCCTGCAAAATAATTTAAAAATTGTTTTGCAGATACCAACGCGGTTGTTTCCAGAACCGCGTTGGTATCTCCAACACAGTTTTCAATATTAAATTATTTGTGTCTTATCATCACGGTTCTCACGTCAACCGCGCTAGTATAATTGTACTTAATTTTAAAAATGTCACTGCGTTATTTTTAATTACGGTTCATTCTTAACTGCAATGATATTCTGTCTTGAAATATACTGGGGGGAGGGAGAGTCGATTCTTTCACCAATTGTGATCATATTATAAGAAAAATGTTGTACATACAGATTTTGATATGTACTCAAATTTAAAATTACATAAGAAAATTACATATAATTTTTTTATATGTTACACTGAAATTATTTAGTGGATGCTATTGGTAAAATTTATAGTAAATATTGGCGAGTTGGGGGCTGGAAAACTTTTTAAAGAATATTTTCTATATATAATGGTTATTGGATTCCTAGATAAATAAAAGTAATGTGATAAATAAAAGTAATATGTGACATATTTATCATAATAAATGATCAATTGAAAAATTAAAATTGGAAATATAAGTTTTATTATATTTTAAACTTTAATTTCATTTTCCTTCCATGAAGAGTCTTTTCCAGTTCTCTATATTCGTGGTTTGATTTGGTACTACTTATCTTAAAGATAAGGTAAGACCTATCAATTAAGATTTAAGTCTCTAACCTTAATGTTGGTTGTTTGACAATATTAAAAAATTAAAATATTTTTTTAAGCAATCTAAGATTTATCTATTAAGAAATTAAGGTTAAATCAAATTCATGAATTATTGAATTAATTGAGTAATTAAAATTGTTGGATAAATATTAGAATAAGTTATGTAGAAAAGGTCAATAAAGTTAACCTCCAACATTTCTTTATATTTGAATTGTCTTTTTTTTTATTATTATTTTTATTTAAGTCTATCTTTTTCCTTATTTGCAAATCCTAAAAATCTATAATTTATTTCCTTGAGCCAAGTCTATGTGAAAACAATACTTAGTTTTTTATTTATTCATTACTTGTGATAATTTGGTATCCTCGTTAAACATATGTTAATGTGTTAGCTTCGTAAATATAATGGATATGTCTTGTCTCTGTGTTAAAAAATGATGAATATATATATATATATACCAGTTGATACCAAAGTCTAGTCGGAAGGCGAATAAATAAAGCATTTTTTATGGTAAAACAATAAAGGTTTGAAAGGATTTAAAACTTACAAAGAGTTTAGGATTTTCTGAATGCGTTCAAACACGATTCTTTTATTGTGAAGCTGTCTGAAGTCTAGCAAATTACAAAAGGAAGCAATGGTTTACAAAGAGAGAGAGATAGGAGATAGAGGATGATCTGATCATCCTTTCCTCTGGACTTGCCCTCTATTTATACAAATTGCAAGTTGGCGGATTTCAAATTCTCGCTCAACTACGGAAGTGAAAATTTTATAAACTATTACAATAATGACGGACTTCAGAGTGCTTCTTTGCAGAATTGAATTTCCACCGAATTTGATGGGACATGACAATCTTTGCTGAGCTGTCTTGTCTTTTATGCAAGTGGGGGTTGTGGGGGCTGCTTCCTGTTGTGAGGGGATTGTAAAGTCTTTTATATTTGACAGGATTCTCTGTTGAGTGGTCTTGTCAAGATTTTAAAGAGACGGGATGTATTCCAGAGGCTTCCTTCGTTAACACGCAGGAAAAAGGTTCCAACAACGTGTAAAGGAAGTGGGAATATGAGCTGGTAACCCTTTTGGTCATTAACCAGCTCCATCCTTGTTTATCTTCTTATTCAATGGGGGGAAGAATTCCGAAACAGTCATCTTCATTGTTATAGAAGGGGTCGTTTATTTCTTCCTCTTCTTCGTCTGAATCGAGGGAGGATAAAGCTTCTAGCAGAGCAACTCTGATTTCGGCTTTGGATTTTCCCTTTAATT
>Ga0209700_101206_pt1 | contig 52836 bp, 30 predicted proteins | sample SiratroredBW_FD_187528 | JGI IMG/M metagenome (GOLD analysis project Ga0209700, IMG submission 187528) | Root nodule microbial communities of legume samples collected from California, USA - Siratro red BW (SPAdes) (version 2) | ecosystem: Host-associated > Plants > Roots > Nodule | place: USA...
ATATATATATATATATATATATATATATATATATATATATATATATATATATATATATATATATATAATGGGGAAAACCTTTAATCATACCCAAAAGGCTAATTTAACCTGAGTTTTTGCAGAGATGATTTATTAATGTATGCCACCATTGATTAGGATTTCAAACTTGAAGAGCAGAATTAGGAAATTGAATTGCATTGACTTAATGTTCATGTAAAATTCCACAAAATATTCATAAAAATTTTACGAAATATAAGTCATAAAAATAGTAAAACTATAGGTACTCTTTTGCGAAATGAAAAATTATACAAGTGATAAAACTACAGGTACAGTTTTTAAAAATATGTAAGCATGCCATTATCTACAAGTTTCATAATAAATTAAATAATACAAATGAGAGGACAAATAAGGGAAAAAGTAATTGATTTTGTCTTGGTAGGGATAATTTTGATAGCTGATGTAGCAAGATGATGATGACTGCATCAAATTTTTTTAACTTAAACATTAATCTTCAATTCGAATCCTCTGACCAGCTTTGAAATTACCGGCAATATATAAATTTTCTATGCAACTTCTAGGACTAATACTATGAATAACAATATTCTTTTTGACACAAAATTCAAGTTTATAGTTAATGAGATGTGCTTGAACGTGTGCTATGGGATTGAGATTAACCAAACAAAAAGTTATATGTTAATCACATCAACATCTATTTCTATATCTACAATGCCTTCCAATATAATCTAGATTTTTATACTGTAGGTAGGTAAAATTAAAATAATAAAATTTTATATTATTGGAATAAGGAAAAACGAATTTACTAAATTGAATTACAATTTTACCTATCAATGGCTGTTTGAATTAGAAAAGGTTAAAAGGAATTTAGTTAGTACCACCCAGATAATTACACATTATATAATTTCATAATTCTTAATCATCATTTCCCGCAACGTGATAGCGACTCCAACCTTTACATCTGAGGACATTGTTTTGAACATTCTTTTATATATTTTACAAAGCAAAACAGAACCTCCAATATTCACCAAGTTTTTCTTTCTTTCTAAGGAATTTTCCTTATCCACTGAATTTGAGACTAATTCCAATCTTAGTACTATGATTGTTGCAGATTTATTTAGTTTTTGTACATATGGGTGCAAAATTTCTAACAGATCCCAAAAGTAAGAATTCAGACGTGAAATTTACTGATGCAACAGCTCCCTAGAACTCAACTAGAAACAAAGAAGAGTAAGAATAACTTCAACTATCAGTAATATTATTAAGCTTACAAACCTTAAAAGTACTGATACATAAATTATTGAATTCTAATTTACATTAAGGTATGCTACCACATAACAACCTAATTTCATCAGTGCACATTAGAACAATTTAATCATAATAATATTATGTTCACATGTTGACCATCTGACTTTTGACTCCGTACGTGGATTTTTTAATCAATATATCTAACAAGCTCAAACATTAATGGGAGTGGATCCTAAGCACGCTTTATTTCTATCAAAATAATTGATGTAAAATATGTTTATAAATAAGGAATAATGAAAAGGATGTTGCATGGAGTCTGTTTCCTGAGCTCATTGGACTTTTCTTTTTTAATGACTAAGAAGCTGTATATGAGATTAGGTAAGCAATTATATTGACCAGAAATTCTGCTAAATTTTGGTAAATGGATGTTAATTTAATTTGTAAAGTAATTTTTAGGCTAGTATTACAAGGATGTGAAGGGTTTACCTGCTCTTTTGGGGTTTCCTTGAGTTTATCTGTAAGCAAAATATTATAGAAAACATGAAAGGGAATAATTGGTGTGTTGATAGTGCTAGGCATGAGAATGAACAGTCTCATCTTTGAAACTATTCACAATTCCTATCTTTAGTAATTTTTTATTTGAATTCTTTTCCCAATAACTTCATTACCTACCTAAAGAAAATCAGAAACATGAGACTAACAATAATGCTCATAACCATTAGTATAATAATGCATAGGTCAACATTAGTGGAAAGGTAAGTATAGGAATATATACTAAATATATTCAACGATACGTCACTTACAATTGCTACGTCTGTATACCAGAAAAGTTCAAATTTGTTGCAAGATACCACTCTTATTTTGATCATTTAACATCCATGGTTTCAAATGAGATGGATTAAGGCAGAAGCAGACGAAGGAGTGGTCTGTCCAATTATTTAAACCATCTCAATATTAAATACACATAATCAAGCAACCACCACCACCACTCCATGAAAAATAATGTTTAACATCAATAACATATAAAACTATAAAAGAAATATTAAACAATGGATTTATACTAATTCAATCTCCTTACTCGTCTTCCATCTCTTTCCTAGCTACTACCTCCTGCAGTTTTCAGGCTTGAAGTCAAACCCCTTTATCTCAAGAATATTTGTTCTTCTAATCCTCCATCTAATTCAGTACTTGTGCAAAATGGCGTCAAAATCTTTCACAAGAGACAAGTTCTCAGAATTATGGGATTAAGCAAGCTTTCTCTCATTTCTCCCCTAATCTGAGATATAGGAAAACTCAACAGTGTTGGTGATCAAGGCAGAGAAAGAAATGGAATTCGGAAGAAAAATTATGGTCCTAGATGGAAGATGAAGTGTTATTTATTTGGCATGATTCAAGTTTGCAAACCAATGGGGTAACCACTATTTCAGATTATGATGGAGTTACCAGAAATTTGGTTAATGAGACTGGCTGTGGCAACTGCTGTTTGTCTGCATATATTTATCAGATCAGTTTCTGGCTCTGCAACTGAAGGTTAGTAACTTAAGATTATAATATTTTTACATCATGATCTCTATTACCTGGAATATTTTCCAATAATTGTAGCAAAAGATTTAATATAAACTAAAGGTCAACTGATGATCACGGTTAAAATGAGAAAAAAACAAACAAAAATTTGTGAGGATGAAGAAATAGAACTGGTAGTTTTATACTTTCCAGTTTCCACACAGAGAATCTCAAAACCATTTTACACTTTCGTTTATTTATGTTGCTCAAATTTATTTAGGGGAAAATCCCTTTTAGTACAAAAAAAATATAATCCGTGACATTTTTTGTAGGGTTTGAAAACATAGCATGTTGTGCTGATTCAAATTACACAGATCCACAGACCAGCTTAAATTACACAACAGATTACACATGGTTCCCTGACAGAGGAAGCTGCAGAAGACCTAAAATTGGGTTGCATGAAAAAGTTCGACTGTTTCCTATAGATGAAGGAAAGAGATGTTACAATTTGCCAACAATTAAGAATAAAGTATATCTGATAAGGGGCACATTTCCATTTGACAGTGTAAATTCTTCCTTTAATGTTTCAATTGGGGTAACACAATTAGGTGCAGTGAGACCATCCACGCCCCAGGACTTGGAAATTGAGATTGAGGGAGTTTTTAGGGCTACCAAAGACTACATAGACTTCTGCTTAGTGAAGGGGGAGGTTGATCCCTTTATTTCTCGGCTGGAATTAAGGCCATTGCCTGAAGATTACCTCCAACATGATTTGCCTGCCAGTATTTTAAAATTGATAAGCAGAAATAGTCTTTGGGGAACAAAAGATGAAATCAGGTACGTCATATACTTTAGTTTGAGGTAAATTTCACCAACATTTATCAAAGAAGTGTATCTCCTAGAAATCTACAAGGCTTAGGAGTTATCACTTTATGGTTTTAATGGAAGCATTATTTTCACAATATATAGGATAGATGTTAAATATTCAATCAACATATTTAGGGGATCAATAATAGCAATTTGCATTGTTCTTGTTTAGACAATCGAGTTGAGCACCATGCGCAAGAAACATATCTACAAATGCATGAGATAACCTATCTTCATCTAATAGACAGAAGTGTAACACTAATTTATGTTCAGCTTTTTCTGTTTATGATGCAATAAGATGCATCGTAATGAAAATAACAACAAAACGAGAAGCCAAAAATCTATCATTCAAGCCATTATAATGTGACTCACAAGACTTACTGTCATCACATACATACCGTAAGTGGTGCAAATTGCAAAAAGGGTGTCAATGGGATTTATCCTTAGTTTTCTATTGAAGTGATTTGCGTTTAGTGTTTGGTCTATAACTTTGTTTTGCTTCTTGGTATCATGGACTACGAACATGAACAGGTCTTATAATATGGCTATTTACCAAATTATAGGTTCCCAAATGACCCAAGTGATAGAATGTGGAAAGCAACTTCAAGTCCATCATCTGCTCTACTATTTTCTTACAATGTTAGCAATTTTGACCTCAAGTCCAACATGACACCACCTCTACAAGTCCTACAAACCGCTCTTACCCACCCTGAGAGATTGGAAATCCACAGTAGCCTTGACACTGAGGATTATGAATATCGTGTATTTCTCTACTTCCTTGAATTAAATAGCACTGTCAAAGAAGGAAAAAGGGTGTTTGACATCTATGTTAATGGTGAGATTCAAAGGGAGAAATTTGACATATTGGCTAAAGGGTCCAACTATACATACACTGTCTTGAACGTTTCAGCAAATGGTTTACTTAATTTAACCTTGGTCAAGTCATCTGGTGCTGAGTTTGGACCCCTTTTGAATGCTTATGAGATCTTGCAAAAGCGATCATGGATTGAAGAGACCAACCAAAAAGATGGTAGGTGTGTCTGTGTTGTTTTCCTCCATTTTTGGGTGGGGTTGTTACACTTGGTACGTATTTGGATAAACTTCTCTCTAAGAATTTCTAGAAGAGAAAGCGAAGAAAAGAATTTCTACAAGTTAAAATCATTTTACACAAACTAATTTGTAGAAAATTTCTCATATAACTCTCTAGATTTTTTTTTTTTTAATTTGTGGTGAGCTAATTTTAAGTGGTTCATATAATTTTTTCTTATCTGAGAAGTTTGTCCAAATACACCCTTCTTTGCATTCCATTTTCTTATTCATTTCTACACTTAAGATGGTGTATGAATGTATTTTTAATTTGTAACCAATCTTCAATCTCTTTCTCTCTTATTTTTACTTCAGTGGAAGTGATTCAGAAGATTAGAGAAGAATTGTTGTTGCAAAACCAAAACAATAAAGTGCTAGAGAGTTGGACTGGAGACCCTTGTATTTTCCCCTGGCACGGAATAGAGTGTGATGGTTCAAATGGCTCGTCTGTTATCACCAAGCTGTAAGTCCTTCACTTCTAGTTAAAACTCTGCCACATGTATATCAACTCAGACTATGGATTTAATAACCCAACACTGGATGATCACAGTGGAAATGAAATGTAACCCTGGTGAATTTAATCCATAGTGTCAGTGATTTGAATTCTTACGTGATTCAAAAACTCTCAGCTGAGAATTTTCGAAGAAAATAAGAAAGATGTATTTTTACTCCATCTAATACTTTACCAAACATGCACTTGATCTCACAATAAAGTCTGTACGAATACCTAGCCAAAGACCAATATAGACAACGACTTTAATGCATTGATACATGCAATTGTCAACCAATCCATATCTCTAGCTAAGTAGGCTCTTGTTTAGATAAATGAAGTGTTTCCTCTATGTGCTTATTCCCCTTTTCGTAAACTTTTTATTGTTATTTACATTTTTTTCTTTATTTCCAGGGATCTTTCCTCAAGTAATTTCAAAGGACCAATTCCTTCTACTGTTACTGAGATGACCAACTTAAAAATACTGTATTGCCTTCAAAACTCTAATTCAATTGCTTCTACTTCTATTTTTGGAGGATAATCTGGGACTCTGTTATATGCATGGATGTAATTATTTGGTCATGTGCAGGAACCTGAGCCACAACAATTTCAATGGCTACATTCCCTCGTTTCCACCGTCCTCCTTGTTGATATCAATGTAATGATCCCTTCTAATTTTAGCTATGACTGGATGTCCCAAGCTGAATTATAGTACTTCTATTATACTTGTTAATGTTATCATGAAAATAAGCAGAACCATGACACTTAATTACTGAACGAATTGCTAGCAAGGTTCACTTTTACACGGCTCAACATGCATTTACCTGAAATTTGATTTAAATGGATGGCAAAAATTGCATGATTTAATAAACAAGTTTTGTTCCTAGCCTTTATTCTCCTTCTTGAAGGAACGAGGAAGTATAACCGTGTAGTATTACATGGATTCTGTATCCTATACACATATGGACAATACATAACAGCATTAGACGGTTAGCAGCACTCAGTTGAAATAAATCCTTTTGATTTGATGTCTCTGTACATGCTCTAACATCCTATGCATAACTCTATGGAATTAGGTCAGTAACATAAGAGGTAGAAAATATCAAATTAAGCAGTATCTATAATATTCATGTGCATCCTTATTTCTGTGACACTTTAGTAGGTGCAGATATGCCTCTGTATGCGATGTCTGCATGGATAATATTTGGAAAGATATGCTTTGACATTATTATGTTACATATACTGATCTTATTTCTTCCTTCCTGCACATAGATTCAAATCATAGAGAATTTCCCTACTAGTGTCATCAAGAAAATTACCTACCACTAAAACTTGTTCCTATGTCGATTGATTTATATTTCCATACAGAGATCTAAGCTACAATGATCTTATGGGGTCACTTCCAGAATCAATTGTCTCACTGCCATATTTAAAATCTTTGTGAGTATTTGAGTTGACATTCTATTTCATTCACACCACGAAGTCACTTTTAATCATTTAGTTTTTTAATATAATTTCTACAAATTTTGCTTGTACTCTATTCATCCATAGGTATTTTCGCTGCAACAAACACATGAGCGAAGACACTCCAGCTAATTTGAACGGTTCACTGGTCAATACAGAGTATGATGCACCCTTTGAAACTTAAAAACAGACGCTTTAAGTAAACATAATTTGATATTTTTTAGCATTAATATTTCAGTTACGGAAGATGCAAAGCAAAAGAACCTAGATTTGGACAAGTATTTGTCATTGGTGCTATTACATGTGGATCACTTTTGATCACATTGGCAGTTGGAATCATTTTTGTTTGCCGCTATAGACAAAAGCTGATTCCATGGGAAGGGTTTGGTGGAAAGAACTACTTAATGGAAACAAGTAGGCATTTTGTCTTCTCTAATCCCTTTTTCCCTTTTCTTTACCCTATGTCTCTCTGCATTCTAAAACAGTACATTTACTTTTAAGATTAGAAAACACAGATATATACTCACTTTCCTTTTTAAATACAATCCACGATCATAAGATCAATGGTCTCGAAAGATTATTACCTTTATTATGTACATGATTTTACATACAAAAAGAATTAGTTTAAATTTCTATTGACTTAAAAAAAAAAGAAGCAATATAAATATGAATGATTCTAGTGTTCTGAAGAAAGGTTTAAAGAGGCATACATCTTTAATTGCATTATCCTTCACATTTGTAGATTTCTAACAACTCCTCTCTTTCAATATTAATTCCACTTTCCTTTGTTCCGTTTTTAGGTGATGTTCTTTTTTCTTACATGGGTTTTTTTGTACCCTTTTCTTTTTTCTTCAATAATATGTTTTATATGATGACAGATGATCAGTGGAATTTAGGGGTGTCAACTCTAACTGTGATGTTAAAATTGATAGTTATGTCTAGCATAAGTTTTATAAAAAAATATATATTAATTCCACTTTTCTTCTATTGTTTCACTTGTAACCTTTGCATGTAACTAAAGCAAATTTAGGGTTAAGCTACCATTTCAGTCAGGAACTCGCACATAATGTTGTGTATTGTGATGAATGTACCGAAGGGGAAAATCTATAAGAAAATTAGCATATCTCGAGCAAATTTCTAAGTAAATGACTGTTACAAGTTTGCATTCCATACCTGTGCACTTAGCATGAGAACTTCATTGATCACACCGCTATCAATGTGTTTTTTCTTCTGCGTGAGGGATACTGATTTTAGCATGTGGGTTTTGTTCAATTTATACTAAGTATATGACATAATTTTCTACAAAAACATGCAGATGTAATATTCTCTTTGCCAAGCAAAGATGATTTCTTAATAAAGTCTGTATCAATTCAAACATTCACCTTGGAAGATATTGAGGTGGCCACAGAAAGGTACAAAACATTGATAGGGGAAGGAGGATTTGGTTCTGTTTACCGGGGCACTCTAAATGACGGTCAAGAAGTGGCAGTGAAAGTCCGTTCAGCCACATCAACTCAGGGAACTCGAGAATTTGATAATGAGGTACAATAGGCATTATTTAGTTTATTAGATTGTCAAAGTTCCCAGGAAATTTTCCTACTTTAACACTTTTTGGCTGCAAGAGTAATTCTCCTTTTGTCACTACATCCCTGGCTCTTACATTCTCCCACTCCTCCTTTTTTAAGTTTTAACGATGGCCTACTTTTCCACCATCTGACCGGTCTGTGATGTAACTTGCAGCTAAACCTACTTTCTGCAATACAGCATGAAAACCTAGTGCCTCTTCTTGGTTACTGTAATGAAAATGATCAACAAATTCTCGTGTATCCTTTCATGTCCAATGGTTCTTTGCAAGATAGACTCTATGGTAAAGATTCCAAAATCCTTTCAGCTTATTTGTTTTGGTACCCACTAATTCTAAAATTCAACTTTATAACAGGTGAACCTTCAAAGAGAAAAATATTAGATTGGCCAACTAGACTCTCTATTGCTCTTGGTGCAGCTCGAGGCAAGTAATATGAAGTTTTACTTTTACTAAGCTGCAGCAAATATACCTAATCAACACAACAGCTTGAATCATATCAGGAAGGAAAATAAACTAAAATGATCCATATTGATTCTATTGATTAAAAAACGCTCCAGGAAATCATAAGCAAAGTGATGAAGCTTTACTGATTGACAATGGGGGAAATCATATTGGTTTCGACCACTTTTTAGCTTAGAATGATTAAGATGGAGGTATTTGAGGGGGAATTCCAGAATAATCCGACAAATAGCATGCATTTCATAGAATCATAATAGTATTTTCATACCCAATGGCAACACTCTGGACAACTCTACTAGTATTACCTCAACTCTCTTCAAACAATATATTAATTCTCGTTTTAATAATTTTTTTGGTGTTATTGAACTGTTGAGTGTTGATTTTAATCTTTCAATACATTAAATCCAGCAAATAATGATTTAAATCAGAAGAGTAACAAGCTCATGAATTCTAAATGTTAACATTTTAAGAAAAAAAAAAGATAATACTAGTGAAACTATCACTCCATCATAATTGGCTCGCTCTGACGTGTTTTGTCCTGTGGTCTATTTTGGTTGACCAAAAAGGAGGTGGGTTAAATTAATGTCTCTTATTAGATAAAGTGAGAGAATTATTACTTTAACATATTAAATTAATTTATTATAATTAATAATTAAAATTTAACTTATAACTGTTGATAATTTAAGTTATAATATTATTATATTTTTGTATCTTTTAAATAAAATAACAAAAGAAATTAATTTCTTAAACAATTTCTTTTACTTTAGTTTTTTATTATGAAAAGGACCAGCAAACCAACTGGCCTTGCCTCTAGCCTACAAAGTTAGCGGGTCAGAGCATACTTACTGTCACTCCATCCCATCAAACTAGTGGCAGGTTGGTCATAGGCCAGCTTTGTCATGCATAGTAGCAGAGGAAGCCTTAAAATTTGGGGAAAATTGAGGCTACAATTCCTCAAATAACACAAGCTTTCAGCAGATTCATTGTCTAGCTTAAAAATAAGTTCTTCTAGCCTCTGTTGTTTTAGTATTTTAGATAAAGAAAACATGGTAAGATTTACTGGGAGGGACAGGAACCACATCATTGATAGTTTTTCTTCATAGTTGCAATGCATTAGAAGAGAGAGAGAGAGAGACAATAGTCACCAAGTAATATCTGACAATGCTTTAATTGGTTCATCATGATCTAAAGAGAAGCATGGCATGATGCATCCTTAGATTTGTCTTTGTTACAATTTTCATCAATATCATGTTGAATTTTAACCAATTTTCTAATTAAGCAGGTTTGGCATATCTTCATACATTTCCAGGACGTTCAGTAATACATAGGGACGTAAAATCGAGCAATATCCTTCTCGATCATAGCATGTGCGCTAAGGTTGCCGATTTTGGTTTCTCAAAATATGCTCCTCAAGAAGGAGACAGTAACGTTTCTCTTGAAGTCAGAGGAACTGCAGGGTACCTGGATCCTGAGTAAGTGGACATTTTCGATCATGTCTTAACTTCTCATACTGCTTTACTCAATCACTTTGAGCAAAGATTTATTACACTACCCACAAAGGACTCTAGGAATCACCTTAAAAAGAAAGGCCCTTAAACACATAATATTTGAGAAAGAAAGGCCCAAACTCTCCTATAATTTACTGCATTGAGTTCTGTGTCATGGAAGCACTGTCAACTACAGACAGATTGAAGAAATGTTTCTGATGAGAATTTCCTGTATGAGGTGTATATTTATTCATAAACGCGTAGAAACTAGTTGTTCCATTTATAAGTAACTACAAATTTCAATATAAAACAACCTGTGAGATTTCAAACGAGATGAAAAAGAATATGTCTCTTCAACTCTATTTTTCCTTTGTTACAAAATGCAACTATGATCTAAACACCTTATACAATACCAGAAACTTATCCCCATGTATTGCAGATACTATAAAACCCAACAATTATCTGAGAAGAGTGATGTCTTCAGCTATGGCGTGGTTTTACTTGAAATTGTGACTGGTAGGGAACCTCTTAACATAAAGAGACCACGGAATGAATGGAGCTTGGTTGAATGGGTATGGTCCATGTCCTAAATGTTTTGTTTTACTGGATTGTACTAAATTACATTTTGTTGACGCACTAAGAAATAACTTTGCATGCATTGCAGGCTAAGCCATATATAAGAGCATCAAAGATGGAAGAAATTGTGGATCCTGGCATCAAGGGGGGATACCATGCAGAGGCAGTGTGGAGAGTGGTGGAAGTAGCACTGCAGTGTCTTGAACCCTTATCAGAATATAGACCAAGCATGGTGGATATTGTCCGTGAGTTAGAAGATGCTCTCATCATAGAAAACAATGCATCAGAATACATGAAGTCCATTGACAGCCTTGGAGGATCCAACCGCTACTCTATTGTCATAGAGAAAAGGGTGCTGCCCTCAACATCATCAACAGCAGAGTCAACCATCACCACACAAGCCTTGTCCCATCCACAGCCGAGATAGCAAATGGTTGAAAATGGAATTCTTTTTATTTGTTTTTCATAACTGTTTTAGTCATAATACATTTCATATGGTAAAGGAGAAAATACTAGTTTTTGTGACGGTATTTCATCCACTCTATGCACCTTCAAACTAATCTCTCTCGCTCAGCCTCATTTTTATGAGTGAAAAGAATAAAGTGGGTCAAATGCAAAAGGCCATATCATTTGCCAAGTCCAAACTTGACTGATAAAATTTGCGTAAACTAAACTGATTGTGATTTAAACTTAATACAGTATAACTGTGCATTGAACAAAGCTATTGACACATTGGTGGACTTGGACTGATTACATAAAGCAGGACGAACACCTAAATCTGTAAGGAATATACTAAGTCCAGCCAAGCAATTATAAGGGGTCCTTTTGTCTCTTTTGTTTGGGTAGAAATATGTCAACAACATAAATGTTGGCCATTTGTACGGTCTTTATTATTAGTGTGGAATCACGATTGAAATACCAGTGATAAACAATAGTTTCGTCAGTATCTTCCTAGATCAACGGTTTCTGGACGAGGAATGTCTTGAGCATTAAGATCAGACACGTGTTGTTTCTTAGGAAGCATTCATAAAACTCAAACCTTGATGAATATTTCAAGTTTTGGACTGTCCAAACTCTCAAATGACACGGAGGGAAAAGAAAGGTTTTATTGTATTTTGTGAAGCAACTTTATTAAAAGAAAACAATTTCGTTGGAAACCAAACATCCTCTTTCTGAGTTGATCGCCTCCCTGAAACACCTGTTCTTTGATGGGTATTATTGAACTAATGATTGACTATTACAACGCCTAGTTTTTAACGAATTATTACATCCTTACAATATATTCTATAACATTTTTTTCACAACTTTTTTTTTTCCGATATTCTCTATACATTACTATCTTTATCTTATCCTATCTCCTCATCTTTCTCCCAATCGTAGAAAAAGTTGGAGAAAAAAACGTGCAGGAACAAATTTCTCATTTTTAATAGGCTTGAGTAGACACATTCAAAATGTACATAGAAACCAAATAAATCAAATTTAATGTCCTAATGTTGGATTGAATGAGATCATGTAGGGCAAAAGTGATTTTCAGCGGCGCCTGATTCAATCAAAGTTATTTTCATTCCTTTTCAGAGAAAAGAAGAGGGAAAATTTAAGCTCTTCTGAATTTGATTGACAATTTCTAGTGATATCAAAGAGCCAGTTCGGACACTCTTCTTCCTCCCCTTTTCATCCCCGGCATGCCCCTAATTAAGAAATAACGTGTTGATGACAATACCAAAGAAAATGTCTGAAATTGTATTGACAGCATATCTTCCATATTATCCAGTAGCAATACTAAAAGTTAGCATTACAAATAATTTTCTGATTAAAAGGTAATCTTGAGTTCCACAGTTACAGTAAAGTGACAATAACTTTTCCCATCCAAGGAAAAATGACCTACACAATCATATCGAACAACTAATCACTGAGTTTTTTTTGCATGATCAACTAATCCACGTTGAAAATTCTGCCCCTTAAGAACACTAATTAGAGCTACGATGAGAACAAGCAAAAGAAAATGTGGAAGGAAAGAGATTGGGCAGTGTAAAACTCAGGAGACCTTTATGAAGAAAAAAGACGGTATACTGTCAGTACAGATTAAAAACAGAATAGAGTGTAAATGGTACTTTGAATCGTGGTGTGACTTATGTCACATCACATCACCAAATTAGTATGTAAACTATCTAGAGGAGAAATCCGTATTCATTCAACTAAGCTTCCTTTTCCTACAAACACTCTCAATCAATTGATGCATTCTTTCAATTACTACATCTAAGATGACTGATGCTTCAAACCTCAAGTGATTGATTATGCATTAAAAGTATGTTTCAAATGAAACTGAGGTGGCACAGGAACAGCATTTATCATGTAAGCATAGCTACAACAATGAAAGGGACTAAAAGCCTACGTAGATAAAAAATTTCTTTAAACACTTGCAAAAGAAAAGAAAAAGAAAAAGAAAACTAAAATTAACTTATATATTGCTTGATTTATAGAAACCTTCTTATATTAGTTTCTTTAAAAGCTGATTTTCATAACTGATTTACATAAACTAATTTCAGCTAATTTAAGCTTATGGAGACTTTTTTTTTTCCTTTTTCTACTTATTCTTTTCCTATAGATGAATTTTATCCAAACCAATTTATAATAGCACGGGAAGGGACTGAGTTAAAAGGCATTGTGAGTTAGTCACATGGCAAACAGGGTAAGAATCTGCGAATTGCAACGCGCTTATGAACTCCAAGTTGCAAATAAAGCACTGCAGTTAACTATAGGATCACGCAATATATAGAGAAACCAAGAGCTCTACTTACAAAACAAAGCATGACACTGATCAAACACTTCAACTTTGATTTATAAACGACTTACACATCAAGAATTCCGTTTAGATTTTACATCATAGGTGGAAGAGTGCTTACTGGAAAGCCGTATTACAACACAAAATCATGTGGCAAAGAGAGAAGGGTTGGCGGAGGCATTGCCCACTTGAACTTCAAGCAGTTCCAACCTGCGCTCCAACACATCCAGCTTCTCGTTCAGAGACGCCAACTTGCTCTTCGTCGTAGCCTCTGAAAAACAAATTAAATTTCAAAAGGGCAGAATAAAAACTCAAACTTTGATATGCTTTCGGCGTGATTCAACGTGCTCCAACACTCATGGGATACCCAATATCGTGAAGGACACAATGGTGATGCCGTTTCACGGATAATGAAACGACACCGTGAAGGGTCGTTCGGGAGAGAAGGAAAAGTGTTTTTACCAAATTGGACAAGGAAGTCGAAGAGGCGACGAACGTTGAGAGAAATGTGAGAGATGAACTCGCGGTTCTCCCAATCGGCTTGCACTGCGATTCCCACGTTTACTGCATTTGTTATCCCTCCGGCACGAGCCATTCTTCTCTTTTTCTTCTTCTTCAGCTCGCTTTCAGATCCAATGCTAATGCACTCTGCAGATTAGAATGCACAGTTTTCTTCTTACTCCTCTTTCACATGGCTAAATTTATATATATCTTTAGTTTTGTTAAATGCAATCAATTACAAATTATTTTAAAAGCTATTTTCAAATTGATTTTTTTTTCGTACATTTCAAAATAAGGTGGTAAATATTTTTCACTGACACCATGATAATGATAGATATGTGGAATGGAATCTCCATCATAATTGACAGTGTTATTTTTATGATATTAATATATTTATTTTTCAATTGAAAGATATTTTTCTTTTCTCCTTTTTTGACAGAGTAAAAAGGATAGGAAGATTTTTGTTTCCTTTATGCAGTGGCAGGAAGTCACAATATGGTAAGGAAAGGGAAAGAAATGGAGGGTTGACTTCATTATTGCAGGTGAGAAAAGTGAATGATAAAGCCAAACTAACATAACCTGCTCTAGTTGAAGGTTATCATTATGAAACTTTTTTGTATGATTTTTGTTATAGATAAAAGATGTGAATTAAATAGTAAGACTCAATGAAAATTCAGAATTACTTAAATTTCTTCTGGTATTCAAACAGAGGCCTTCTTAGTAAATAAGACAAGTTGGAGGAGAAGAAATTAAAGAATTACAGGAAGCAAAAATTAAAAACAAAAAGCAACGTTGGCTTTAAATTTTCCGTGCATTTGATGGGCAAAATTCCCATACTGTGCAATGTTTCTTTTATATTTCGTAAATAGGTTAAAAATGTTTTAATTCCCAAAACGAATAAATTGTATATAGAATTTTATCACGAAAAAGTTGTATTTTTATTAATTTTCAAAAAAATAAAACTGTAAAAATATGTCATAAGTTTGATGTTAACCTTAAAATCGTATCAACTATGCATCATTTATCTACTATGTGAGAATGAAAAGATGTTCTGCTCATTTATAAAATATGGCACAAAAATTACACTAACATGGAAATTGTAGTGCTAAGTGTTTTATGGATATTTATTTATATTATATAATTGATTATGTTAAAGAAATAATAGTTTTATTAATATTTATATAATGCGCATGGTGAATCATATATCTGTTATCACATCTCTCCAATTCTTTGAGAATGTAGAATCTCTTAACCTCTTAGCTAGACAATATGACTAAAACATTAAAGGATGAAACATGTACAACTCCTTAATATTTAGCATTTAAAATGAAGAGACTTAAATATCCAATCAATATTTTAGTGAGAATTATACGGTTTTAAATACAATAAGAAAAGCTTTTAAAATTTATCAGGAAGACTTTCCGAAATTCTTTATACATTGTTTGACTTTGGGAAGAAGTGAAAAAAAAAACAGAAAGTCAAAATAAAAAAGAAAATTAGACTCACAAAATAAATATACCCATTTAGCAATACATAATTTATGGTAAATAAAATCTTACTCCTATCTTATATATTTGACTCGTTTTCTCTCTCTCTACCTCTATCTCTATCTCGTGTCATTCATTTTAGCTTTTCCAAGCAACTTGAATATTACTTGCTCATTTTCATTTTGTTTAATAATTTTGCATTTAAGATAATATAAATTGAAAGAAAGGTTTGTTGAAGGTAGATAGGGCACCCACCTATATCTATCCAGCACTTTGAAAGACGTGAAGGGAAGGAGTAGAAGCTGTTAGAACGTAGCCTTCACAATCATCTACCACCACTAACACTTGTAGGCCCCTCACTCACTATTCATTCTTAGTCACCGTCCAATGAAATTTATTGTTACGGAATAAGCTTCTCAGAACAATTTAAAATTCATTTTAGATGAATTTTAGAAGCAACAAAATTTATTTTAACTCCAAACAACAATCCAAAAATATTCTAAACTGTTCTAAAAAGTTTATTCTATACCGATAAATCTTATTGCATGTTCTGGAATGTCTATATTACATAACGTTTCAAAACAGTTTTTCCAAAAAGAGTGAAGAAAGTTTGAAAACTCCTAAAGAACAACTTGTAATTTGGGAAAGATAATACAAAAGAGAAAATGTGTAACTAAGACTTATCGACCCTTGTGTGATAGATATCCTTTTAACTTTGGAACGTCTATATCAGTCTTCCTACATATATTTTTCTTTCTACATGTTTTCCTCACACTCTTTCGTCCACTTTTCTTTCAGAAAGCGAATAAACCATAAATCATAAGAGGATGTTATCAAAAAGTAAATGGCAGAATAATCATTAAAATGAAATTCCTACAACTGTCGTAAAATCAAATTTAAAAGAAAGAAAAACTATAAATGAAAAAAGTACGATCCCCCTTTTTTTTTCTTTTGGTAATTGAGTCCCATTTATTATATAAAAGTGGCAACTCTATCAGGAAGCTGCAACTGGTAACAGGCCATTGTGCCTAAGCAATGCATCTGGTGTTGGTTCTCGGCCACGGAATTGCACAAAAACCTGCATAAACCACACCACACCACCATTATTACATATTCAACACATAAGGTAAACAGGAATAGGATAGACATGATCAACAATACATTGAATCTGTCTTATTAACAGAGTGGACAAAAAATATTATCTTACATCCAGTGGTGCCTTGCCACCTCCAAGAGCAAGAATGGTCTCCCGGAACTTGTGCCCCGTTTCCTTAACAGCCTGTGCATATGTAAGTAAAAGACATAATAATCAAACTCAAACATGTAAGAATCATTGGTCAAGGAGGAACAACTTCACCCATCTAGGGTCCATGTTCAAGACTCATTGAAAGATTAATTACTCATTTAATTCCTATCTTAATAGTTTTACAAATTTTACCTTTTTAAACCCTATATTTAAAAAACATTGATTTTAATTTCTATGCAAACCATTTTACTTTTAGTCCCCACACATACAGTTTTTAGTTTTTTTTTAAATCCCTGCATCATAAACTCGTAGGAACTAAAAGAGATTGGAATAGAGACTAAAATAAATTATTTTCAAGTATAGAAACTAAAAAAGGTATAGTTTGTTCAAGTATAGACAATAGAGACACTAAATGAGTAATTTAACCTTATTATCATAAACACTAAACCATCAGTGATAGTTTGGGTCTAAGTCATATCATCACTAACTCATAAGAAAGAAGCCGGAAGGTAAGGGGAGTTATATACCAACTTGCAAGTTACATGTATGACAACAAGCTGAGTAAAATTAAGAATTGCTGAAGTATCATTAAACAGGATACTGAGTAATAAGGAGTATTAAACATGGAAAATAGAGGATTTTCTTCATTAAACACAAAGCAAGTCCATAAACAGTAAAGTATAACAATATTAACAGTATACCTCCTCCACACCGCACAGAAAAAAGAAAAAAGAAAACGTACCTTGTCATTATCCAATCCAACATCCTCAAATGCAGAGAAAGCATCTGCAGACAGCACCTCAGCCCACTGCATAACAGACAAATTTACCATAAGAAATAAATAGCTCTTTCTCCATTCATTGGAGGGACAGGGATATTTCTATAGGGGAAAAGGGAGTCACCACAATCATAAAAGAAAAGGAGTGGAAAACACATCCAAAGAGATCCTCAAGACACGAAATGTTAATCAAAATTAAAGAAATGCAGAATATACCTTGTAGCTATAGTATCCAGCTGCATATCCACCTAACACATGGAAAACCCCAGAAATCAAATTTATTTTTGTTGAGACACTTGATAATATTACCAAATACCAAGAAAAACAAGAGGTGCAGCACACCTGCAAATATATGGCTAAAGCTGCAAAGGAACCTGTCCTCCGGTAATGGAGGAATCACTTGAGTTTTCTCAGAAACTCTGCGGTCAACATCATAGATGGACTCAGGTCCTCCTGGAACATATTCTGTATGAAGTTCCAGATCTAAACATGCGAATCTTAACTGCAAATTATATTTGTAGACAGATTAGAAGGCATCATGGGAAAACATGTATTATAAAAATACAAGAACCTAAGGTCAGAATTGGCATTGATAAATAAAAACAAGGAACAATTACCAGAATATTGAAGCCTTACAAACGAGTTAACGAAGTAAAGACAAGCAGATTTTACTGTTTTGGGGGGCAGGGGTGCCAAAGCACTATATTTAAGTAAAAGAATATGGAACAAGGGATAGGAGATCCCAAGTGTACCTATACTAAGGCAGACTGTTTTCTAGACCACCAAACTCACATGAACAAACTAGTTATCACATGTAAAGTTCTGAATTTGAAATGAAGCAGTTCAGCTTTGATAATTTAACAAGAGTAACATCCACAACTTTAAAATTACAGAAAGTAAAAATACCATTACATTCACACTGACCTGTCGAAGACTTAGAGAGCCAGCTCGATAAGTCCTAGCAGCAACAAGCTTCAAATATACTTCTTCAGGGAGACTCTCGCCAGTTTCAAAATGCTTTGCAATGCCCATTAAAGTGTCTCTACAGCAACAAAAAGAAAAAAAAAATATGATAAACACGAACTACCTGATGTTTTGATTCAAAAACTACAATGTTACTTTTGCTAGTGTCTCGAACAGTTTAGTTATATTGGACAACCCTTACACTAAGTGTTTGGCTGATAACAAACAAGATTAAATTTTGAAGTACCAGTGATTGATTAAGATATATTCAGGCTATAAGATACAAAGGGATTCACCAATTTAATTAATCGCAAACAAAACTTCATGTGCTATTTGACCTTTTATGCTCCAAAACAGTAGACAGTCTACTGTACATACAGACATGCTACAATCTTATAACGTCAGATGAACTACTAAAGCAATAGTACATGTCTACATGATTATTGTTGTATATGAATATTTTATTTGACCTTCTATAGAAGACGCTAAATTGAATTTACTGCTTCCGAGGTTGATTTTTACAGAAAACATGCCTTAATGCCTAACATGCGTACGTATGCAAACTTCCATGCCCAAAGTAGGTAATTCATACAACAGCATAATCCTTCTAACGAAGGGCTAAACACACTGAGAGAGTTAAAAATCACTTTCTGTGAGATACACGTGCCTTCTCCAAAAAAGAGAAGCTCAATACCGAGGAAGGAGTTAACATGAAACACATCAGTCACATGAATGAACATTTCTATAAAAGATGAAACTCAGTTGCATGAAGAACAAGAATTGTCGACATAAAACTATCTTTTGCATGCAAAAGGACTGCACATTTTGTGCGAGCATATAGATGTATAAAGCTAGCTGTTTGCTCGACCTTACAGACTTCAAGAAAAAAAATTTATAATATTCTTTGCCAAGTGAAATTAGATTTTCATATGGAGTGTTTATTTGTATATCCTAAAGGAATTTTTCGTATAACTTGCATTCAAACATATCTTTGTTTGTAGCCAGTAGTGGTAGCTAAAGAGTACTCGTGAAAGGCAGACGGCTTAGTGTTAAAGTATACTAGACATTCTTAATCTTAAAGAGATTATAAAGTTTGTTACAAGTGACATTGTTTACTCATGTAAGCCAATGGTGGTAGTAAAGAATACTTCTTATAATCAGTTTGATGATTATAATGAAACTTTTCAAGAGTCACTTGAAGAAGAACAAGATGTAACTCAGGTTGAATGTGAAAATCGTTTTTATCAAAAGGTTTTCAAAAGCATACACATCTGTCTATTAGATCGTCTACTAGTAGCTACCTGTTTTCCAAGTGCTTGCAAGCTTTTACTATTTAACCCTCCCCCGTTCTAGAGTTAACCTGTTGTTTCAAGTTTATGAACAAAGAATACTAATATACAACTCATCCCCTCCTATTTGGGGTTAAAAGGGATTAGCTCAAACCAAAAGTACCACATAAAGCTGAAGTGAAAAGCAGTCACTATGTTGAATATAAAAGCAAGAACAAGTAACGTAGGTGTGGACAATGGATAGTTGGAAAGAATCAATTTTCCACAACATATGGCAAAATTTATTCAGAAGACATTGATCAAAAAGAGGATCAAGCATATAATAATAGTAATAATAATAACAATTATTAACAGTTGAGTAACATTAAAAAGTTCTTTCTTAACTCTAGTTATGAAAAAAGGAAGAACAAGAGTAACATCCGACCAAGACAAGGCATAACCTCACGTGGACATTTTTACTTACCTATGGTAACACCAGTTTTCCATGAATTGAGAAGGTAATTCAACAGCATCCCACTCTATCCCTCTAATACCAGCAACCAGACCCTCATCTTGCTTAGTAAGCATATGCTGAAGTGCATGACCAAATTCATGGAAGACAGTCTCCACCTAAGAAAAAGAAAAAGATGTGTAAACCACATGATATATAGATAGGTGCACAAATTAGTAACTAACTGCTGCTGATTCTATAAACAAAAAATTGTATACAAAACATGGTCTGTTTGGACAAACTTATCATAGGCACTTCTATAAAACAAAAATAAGAAGAAAAAATTGAGAAGAACTTCTTCATAAGCTAAAAGTATCTTATTCACAAATTGAAAATAAGAATTTAGAAAAACTATATGAGAGAACTTTAACAAATTAATTTATATATAAACTAATTTTAACTTAACAGAGAAATTCATTGCAATTGTTTTCTTTCTTTTTTCTTTCTAAGAAGTACTTAAGAGAGAAATATGTCCAAACATATATTTGTATCTCCGTCGATATTCTATTAGGCAAAATTTTAATATTTTTTTAATTATTTGAATAGCTTCAATTGGGTGGTTAACAAAAACTTTCCAAAACCAACTCCACCTAACCAAGTTCTAAATTATCCAATCAGGTCATTTTCCCCTTAAAACTGACTTGCGTGGAGCCCATAATAAGAATCAGGTATCAAGTTGTTGAGTTCAAAACATATTGGGGGTTTTCTGAAACTAACGTATGAATGAGGGAATCTTGCATTTTAGCCATTCTATATTTTATTAGAAGCAGCCATCTGTTGCAACTACTGACTAGTTTAACAACTGGCAGAAACACGAGTGCCTTGAAAAGTTTAGACATAGTATGGCTTTGTCTTTGTCCACTATATCAAATCCAACAAGATGTTTCAATATTTCCCCTAAAATTTTATGAGTTTAGTATGGAAGGGAAATATTCTGTTTTCCATTATAAACTAATTTACGAATATTTTGATTGCACTGCCATCAAGATACAGTGTAGAATTTCAAATTTTATTTGACATCGGTTAGCATAAGTAGTAGTGACTTGTGTCCCTTAATTTAGTTGTACAATGTTATACTAATCCTGGTTATATCATTTTGGATATGGAATAAATCATGGTTATATCATTTTGGATATGAAATAAATCATGAGGGTACGGGAATATTCACCTAATGTGCACTCAAAACGGTAAGGGTAAAATTGTACAACAAAATGTGTACACTAGAAGCAGTTACTGAAATTGCTATCCTCTTTACATAAATGCCTTCACTTCAACAAATTGCCTAGAATACAGTCAACTGGAAAAATATTGACCGAACAATCACTGAAATCAAACCAAATATCACTGCTCCGAACAAAATAATAAATGAAAGACAGTAATTTTTCTAGTAGCCCTTTACTCGGAAAAAATATGCCAACATATATCAAGAGCAGACACTACCAGTCGCAATGAGTGTTTTAATTAGCTTTTAAGCATAGCCTTGGCAAATCTTTTTTCCCTCACAGACAACTATCATCGCAAAAAGTCATAATAGACAGACACATAATGTAAAATTGGTTACCTCACGGAATGTCATTAGACTTGGCTTGTCTCCTACTGGAGGGGTTTGATTGCACACCATGTGAGCAACAGGCAACCTTGCTGAGGTACCATCACGCGATAATACAAGACTTCGAGAAAAGACTTCATCCATCCATGCACCTTGCCTTTTTTCTGCAGGACGACTATAAGGATCAAAATAAAAATACGCAATTGGACTACCAGAAGAATCCTTAACACGGAAGAACTTGACATCATTATTCCAGACCTGAATAACAATAACCATGTGTCAGGAAGTTTAAAATAGGTGCTGCCCAATAAGAATCATAGCTAAACAAAAAGAAAGAACCTAGTTTACCGGAGCTACACCATCAGCTGGTTCGATTTCAATGCCAAAAAGTGAGTTTGCAAGTTTAAAGAGTCCGTCCATAACCTTTGGCAGAGAGAAAAAGGGACGCAGCTCTTCCTATGAGATACAGCAGCAGAAGCATGAGTATTTCCAACTCCAATAAAATGTTTACAGTAAAAAAGGACTGACACATTGAAAGTAATAAAATCTTCTTGAAATGGCAGGTAAATCAGTCAATGGTGTGAACGAGTACTAGCAAACAATAAACTGTAATTAGAGGGTTGTGAGAGGAAGAAACTCTTGTTGCAATTGACATGAATATAAATAATAGCTTCCAGAATTTAAAATGTGCAATGAACCTAATTGTGAAATATGAAACTTTAAACTATCATATTTCTTAAAAAACACATCCATAGGATAATTTACGACAGTCAAATATTTTGCAGGTTGATGATAACTTCTTGTTACTTTACCATAGGAAAAGAGCATTCAAACTGACTGTAAGTCATAACAATTCAACAGCTGATAAAATAGTCGTATAAAATTATTGATTGCATGAATAATTTCATGCATGAACAATGTATTTAATACTAAATAACGAAGAATGGAAATTAATCTTTCTTCTAATCATTCTATATTTCTTTATTCTCCAATGTAACAGTTAATTAACCTCGTTTCTTAAAAGTTTTTTTTGTTCTTTCTAAATGATAAATGAGATAGTGCAATAGAGAAACCTCATTAATATCATTCTATATTTTTTTATTCTCCAATGTAACAGTTAATTAACCTTGTTTCTTTAAAGTTTTTTTTTTTTTTGTTATTTCTAAATGATAAATGAGATAGTGCAATAGAGCAACCTCATTAATATCATATTTTGACTCGCGCAGCCTCTCACTCCAAAAGCTAATATCCCAATGAGTCAAATCACTAGCTTCTAATGCACCCTGACTTTTTGAGAATTCCTTAAGGTCTTCAATATCTGCAAAGAAAGATACAACACGTAACTTAGTTCCTGATTAAAGGAAGACACACATCTATGTAAATAACCAAATTTAAATAGCCAATACAATCCCCTATGGTTCATTGTCAGAACTATCTTTGAGTTGGCAATTTAGAATCCTTCCAAAACAACATCTATTTTATGCTATTTTAGAATATTTAATGTAAATGAAAGGCTAACTCCAGAAAGCTTATACGCAATGCATTATCCCCATGCATAACTAATAAAAGTATATACAATTCAAAGCCTGATGCAAACACAATCAGAAACACATTTTATACACCCTACCTTGCACTGCAGGATCCCAGGAAGCTCTGCGAAGCTTCTCAAGAAGTTCTTCTGCTTTATCAACAGTTGCCATTTTGGTTGCCATGCTAACCTGATAGATTATTTATAGGTAAGCAACCAACAACAGGATTGTATTCTTAATATGGCACATAAATCATACCTCAGCATAGTTATTGTAGTTGAGAAGTTTGGCCTTTTCCAGCCTTAGCTTTAAAATTTGATTAATTATTTCTGTATTATCCAAATCTCCACTAGATGCACGTGATACATATGCACGGTATATCTCCTCCCGCAAAGAACGGTTGCGAGCATGTTGCATAACAGCAATAAAACTAGGAGCATCCAATGTAAACACCCATGGCCCATTCTCAGCGGTGGCATTTTCATGCCCCTGCATTTGCCCATTAAGTAATCAAAACTCAAAAACATAGCTGATTGTCACAACTTGAGAATAATACAAAACATGTAAGATATATATACCTTGGCTACTGCACTTTGTGCAGCCAACCCAAGTGCAGTTGCAGGTAATCCTTCAATTTCCTTATTATCTGTGATAAGCTTTTCAAACTTCTTTGTTGCATCTAGAACATTCTCCCCAAACTTTTGTGATAACTTTTCCAGCTCCTATGGATGAAATCCAGAAAGAAAATAAAAATATAACTAAAAGAAAGGCACCATTGCATGAAATATTGTTAAGTTATGAAGTCCAATCACTATGCTTTTGGAATTTGAGTATATAAAAACAATTATTTAATCAAAATTTTATTACTTGGTTTAATTTGGAGTTCGGATATTAAGCAAAATCCTCTCCCTTTTCAGTTCCCAAAAAAATATATTGCTAATAAAATTGGGATTTCAAAGTGCTGTTCAAAATCCATATACATTTTCATAATATGTATAATTAAGATTTCATTTCTACCCTTGACTGAAAAGGATAGGCCTGGTTGCTTCCACAGTACAGAGAACAAAGATCAAGATATAACCAAATTAGTGAACCTAGTAGATAATCACTAAACGATGGGAATCAAATAGCATGTGCGACTAAAAGCTATAGTTTATGATTTTTTTTAGAGGTTAAAATAGCACACCTGTTCAATTTTGTTAAAGCTTTCTCTTTTATCGTCTTCAAGGGAAACTCCATTCAGAACCGCCTCCTTTATTTGGCCTGCAAAGACACACATTCTTTTATTAGTTAAATGTAAAATAATGGGCTCAAAATAATACATGTTTAAAATTGAGTGAACAGTGAACGGGAACAACAGTTTGAGATTTAGCATGGCCTAGAGTATAGATTATACAAGTTCTTCAGCTACGTGTAAGACAGACAATGTTACGCAGATATTACAAATATCACAAATCAAACACTAAAAAGTAGACAACATCTCTTTCAAACCAAGAGCTCAGCATCAAATTGGTGTCTAAGCAGATTCATAAATCAGAAAATTCTACACCAACTTCACACTCTGCGTCTTTCACCTTGTTAAATGAAAGTCTATAAGCTGAGAAAAAGTATCCGGATAGAGCGACAGCAATTTTAAGCAACTTTTACCGTAAAAGCAAGGCAGTACTGAAACAAAATCACATCACAAGAACAGCATATCAATAAGATAACATAATAACTTACTCTCAACAATGCGCCTACGAGCATCACTTAGAGTCTGCCAATCAGAAGACTCTTGAATGGCTTTGAACGCATTATAAATAGGTTTGCTTTGACCCAGTCTAAGCTGAAACTTGACCTTATCTGCCTGCAAACAAAAAAGTAATCCATCAAAGCTACTGTTCTCATCATCCAAATATAAAACAGCTGAATAACATCTTCCAACATGGCTCATGTCTTAGCGAAGACATACTAAATCCCATAAATTGTTATACTATACCCCAATTGCATAAAAAAACAATTATGCTAATACAAAATCAAAACAGAACCAAAAGAAAAAAAAAATGCACACTACAAAAGCACCCAATTTATTTAATTTTCAATTTAAAAACAATACCTGCACATCTTCAATAGCAGAACGTAACTCAGAACTATCCTTGACAGCCTTCAGATGATTGACCATGCCCCAAACAACAGACAACCGATCAACTATCTTCTCCAACGGTTCCACCAACTTTGGCCACGACGGTTCCACGTTTCGTTCCAGATCCTCCAATTCACGTTCCTATCAAAACCCAACAAAATCGCCATCAAGCAAACCAGTCCCAAAAACCCGAATCAGCCCCGACCCATTTCCCGAACCCCGACGGAGAATCCAAAAATGATGAAAAGTATCGAACTTGTTATCATTACCAGCTCGCCGAGGAGGGCGCGAATTCCGGGTCGCACGTGCTTGGGCTCGACGACGTCGAAGGGTGGGAAGTCGAAGTTTTGCAGAAGAGGGTTGTCTTGGACGACATCGCTGGGCGAAGAAGCGGCCATGAAGGTAGAAGAAGAAGCGTGAAGAGGAGAAGTGGACTTGCGGAGTGTGTGGAGGCAGAAGGAGAAGGAGGAAGACCAGAGGGGACAAGGATGGGATTTTGGGAATTGTTTAAGGTGTGAAAGAGAACAAGAAGTGCGTGTGAGGAGTAATGGGGGGATGGAACGAGAGAGAGGGATAGTGAGGGTGAAACGTGTTGCCATGAGCATGTTTGCTATAAGAAGGGTACCTATTAGACCTGAGCTTCTCATTTTGAGAGTTTCAGTATACAATGATTTTTGTGGCCAACTTCGTCAAAAATCTAGCTTGGGATATTCTTGTTTGTATTTTACCTTTCATATTTTTTACTTAATTGCCACTTAATCCCATGTCAGAAATCTAATACCAGACTTAGTTAACTTAAATTTGTCAAACCACTAATGACAATTACTTAGGTTGATTTTGTTTTTTCATGTTTGTGTCATTTTGTGATTAGGTGTTGGTGTTGAGGAGATTTTTCTTTTTTAACTTCAGATGTATTCTTTTCAAAAGAGTGATCCATGAGGTTTGTTGTTTACTTTGGACTTAAAAATTGTAATTTGAACAAAAAATGCTAGTATGAACTTTAAGGAAAAAGGCTGAATGAGCATGTTTTGAATTGGTATTAGATTGAAACTCCTTTTTGAGGTGCTTTTGCTTAAATATCAATGTAAAGTGAGAAGGTGAGATTAAAGTAAAAAGAGTAGTCTTTTTATTATTTTATTTTTTTTATTTCATTTCACTTGGTTTCGATGCTTCTTGAATAAGTTATATTTTTATTTTAGATTGTGTCTTTTTACTTTACTTTAAATTGGTTGGATTATCGTCCTTTTTCTCTAGACCTTTAATTAGTAGATGATAAAAACTATGAATGTTACATGTGAAATATGCTAAGATGGTGTAAGGATTTTGTATAGTTTGGGTTCCCTGTGATGATTCCCTTCTCTTTTGGTTTAGTAACTTGTTTGTGAAATTAGTAGCTTTTTTATTATTTTTCATACCTAGTAGTAAAGCAATGATTGAAGTAACATGTTACACGTGGATGACACTATCAGTGTAAGGTAAAGTTGTGCATAAAAAATGGTCACTAATAAAAGAATGTCCTATGAGGTAAAAGAATTGAATCAGCACCGAGCTCAACTTGATATCCAAGATTTTCATTTTAGGATTCACATGAGTCATATTCGTCCACAATTTTCTGCATTGTAAAAGATTGTGATTGTGCTACAATCACAATTGAAAACAATGGATAAACAAGTTTTCACTCTAAATATTAAGAATTCAAAATATAAATTGGAAGTCCTATATTTTATAGAAATAAGATGAATATCATATAAAGAAAAATAGTTTAAACTATTTTAAGTTTTTTTATTAAAAGTAATGTTTTAGTCTCATTTAACAAACAATGCTTCCATCCTAAATATTAGGAATGTAAGTCTAAATTGGAAGTATCATGTTACATGAAAATAAGTAAAATAAATAATATATAATAAACTCATTATCTTATAATTTTTTATTAAAAATAGTGTTTTGATATTTTATATGGATTTATTTATAATTTATTGATATTTTAATCTCTTTTATGAATTTATTTTTAAGTTATTGATGTGAAATCTTCTCAACGAGAGAAACTAAAGTTTGTATTATTATAGTCCAAATCCTCCACTCATGGATGTTTTATCTTTGCGTTTCCTCATTCGTACATATAAATGCTTTTGGCTAATTTTTTTTTTATATGTTATCCTCCTCTTTCATAAATCAGGCAAACTAATCTCCTTGAACTGCCTTCCAACATTATAGTAATATGAGATAACATCAAAGTACAATTTCAACCTTAAAGTAAGAAATTAAGTGACAAACTTCTTTTTTTGAAGAAAAGGAAAAAGCAAATTCAAAACTTCAAGATAACACTCAAAAGTTTTTGCCAAAGTTATATCATGTTATGGGTATAATTTTGTATTTGTATCTTGTACCTACCCATAGATTTAATCAAATCTCATAATAAATTAAATGTATTTTATGATGATAGATTTTATGACAAATAATTGGTTATTAATCATAATTCTTATTTATTGAGAATAATTCTGTCTTTGTGGAAAAGAAAGTCTATAAATACATATCATAGTCACTAAATCTCACTATATATTTATTTATATCTCTTTAAGTATACCTGCCCCATATTTCAACCAAATTCATTTTAATATATCTTATTAAATATATTTTATTATAATTGATTGTATATTTATAATGATTAGTAATCTGTTATTAATCACTATAATTTTATTTATCGCCATAATTGTTATTTATTAAAAATAACTCAACCCTCACCCAAAATAACTTACAAATAAATATTAATATCTCAGGTAGTATTCAATCAATCTTATATTTATTTACTTATATTATTTTTTTTACAAATCTCTGCAACTATTATGAAGAGAGATACTGATCAAAATTTCACTTTTTCAAAGTCAATCCTATTTCACTTGGAAAAATTCTTATCCATTTTCAATAAAAGTGTTAAAAATATGAAAAGAAATCTCCCATTATATAAGAAATTAAGAAGAAATGAGAAAGAAAGATCCAATGAGTTATTATATTAAAATTTCCATTTAATGTGGTGTATATGATCTTTTATGCTTTTTGCTATTTTTTCTTCTCCAATTTCTCAACTCTATCAAATATATTCTTTTAGAAGAAAGTTAGTTTCAGAAAATAAAAAACAGTTGGAGTCTTTTATTTCATTTCATGATGTTAACTACATATGAATAATGATATTTTGGCATCTTATGTATTAATATATTTATTTAACATTTATATTTATTTAACATTCATATGTATTAAAAAGATAATATTTTATTATGAGATGTCATATTGTTATTTGTTTTTATTGTTTCTTCTTTTTCTCTTTTTTTTATTCCTTTTTATTTAATGAAGAATCTATTATTCTTATATTATTTTTTTATTATTTTTTAAAAAAAGTAATGTTTATATTATATTAAATGCAATATTATCTTCTTATCTTTTTATTTTTTATCAATTAGAAAATTATTTTTAACAATGTATATATAATAATTAGTTAGTTAATTTTTATTTTTATTAATATTATTATTTTATTTTTAAATAATCATATATAATTGTTTATATTCATAAATATGTTTTATTCATAATATCAATATATTACTATTATTATTTTATTTATTGTAATTATTATTATTTTTATTTTATTTAGTCACAATGTTTTTCTTTTTAAACTACTTGACTTGGTTTTTAACATTCAAATCTTATCTAAAATACAAAATACTTTTAAAATGAGAATTTAATAACATGAATTAAAACTTAAGTTTTTATAATTCTTATTTTAAGATAAAAATAAAATAATTAATATATTTATTTTAAAACATGATAACACAATGATAAACAACACATGTAAAAGTTAAAAACAAATAATAGAAGTGAACCACATAGGAGAATGAAAAAAATGCTAAAATTGATACAAAGAGGATAACGCACCATCATAACCATGTTTATATTTGTTTATTTAATATTAATATTAAAATGTAATAGAGATAAATGTTAGAGACAAATGATAAAGACGAAACTAAAAAATATTATTTTCTTTAACACATATTAATGTCAAATAAATATATTAACAAATAAAAATGTCAAAATATCATTATAATATATATATATATATATATATACTTTCCATTTTCGAGCTTTCTCAAGCTAAATTATAATAATAATCTCGGGATCAACCATCTCAGTGGAGCATTCAATTGCTTTAGCAACTCCAAGGTGATAATGAAAACATCATAACTACCGGTGCATGTTTGCGATTAAGCTTTGCATCACAACGTCAAATCCAGAAGTCTATTGCATGAAATAAATGACAGTATACTGTATCTAACCAACGTATAAGGCTTTTTTCTTTGTTGTACATAACTTCATCAGGCAAAGAGGACTACATTCAAAAAAAATTCCCAGGTTTGTATGTACATGATATGGATTTGATTTTATTTACGTACCTTATAGTAAAAAGAGGGAGCATTGAGAGAGGACGTAGAGGCTTGTCGATGGAAGAACAAAGTCTGCCAAGCGAAGGCCATTGCAATCTTAGATACAAATAAGCACGCAGTCCTTATATATATAAAGAGGAAAATACTTATATATTTTAAAACAATTGAAAATCGTTTTCCTGTATATTGTTTAATTATTTGATTAAATTACTCAATCATTTTAAGAAAACTTAAATTATAATATTTGTAATGTTTCCTGAAACTAATAGAATAACACTAGAAAGAAAACGGGCAATTGTTTCTTGTATCCCATCAATTTTCACTTGCATCCATTATTTTTCAAAAATACCAATTTTATCCTTAAATGGAAGAACTCCAATGAAAAAGATGTTTCATGGTGGTTGAGGGTAATCTTTTCTCTAGTAAAGTTTGGTAGACACTATGGTGGCGATGTTGAGAGAGAAGGGAAGATAAGGTTTGGTGTTTTCTTGTCTCAGAGTTTGCTGTAATAGGTTTAGGATGTTTCCATAAATCAAGTTTCAGGAAACACTTCCGGTTCGTGAAGTTGAGAAAGACTTTTCCAAAATGTAGAATACAATTCCATGAGTGGAGGTGAAAATCAGCATTCTGGAAAAGGTAATTTGGAACAAAACTTTTATATTTTGTTTAGGGTTTAGGGAGAAAACAAGAACAAAATCTTACTTACTTTGTTATAAATTCTGAATGACATTTGGTCATTTTCTTTATGAGATGCTGGTCAAAATTGATGGAGGTGTAGGAAGGAGAAGAAAACAAGATGACATGGCCCTTTAAGATTGGGAGTGGTTTTTCCTGCACTTCCGAGAGTTATTGGGGGCACCTCCAAAATTTAAAAAAATTCTAAGTCTGTCCTTCAGTAAATTACAATATTATCTTTGATTTTGAGAAATGATAAAACACTAAATGGAGGTGAGAGATCAAAGGTGAGATGATGGTGGTGGTGCAAGGTTGTGGGTGGTAGTGTGGGTGGGAAGTTTGCGTCGGCAACGGCGGCGGAAGAGTGGAACAACGGCGGCGCGACGGAGCAACAGCGGAGGAAAACTACGAGGTGTTCAAATGTGTTGCGAAACCATCCATTCCGCAACGTGTACACGGATCCGTATATAAGTTACGAAATGGGTGATTCCACAACACGTTCGGACACCTCTCAATGAGTTGTGGAACCACCCATTCCGCAACATGTATACTGTGGTTCCGCAACAAAAACAGTTTAAAAATACAAAATCTCCCCAAATACACTCCAAATCTTACAATATAGATGATACCTACCTCAAATTATTGTAAAATGCGGAGAGGCGCCGCACGCAGTGGACGAGTAACAAAGATGGAAGGAGAAGAGTTTCTAAGAATTAGGATGCAAGGGCAAAATGATCTGCACATACAAAATTAAGGATATTTTTGTCTGTTTTGCAAATTTTGGAGGTGTCCCGAGAACTATTGGAGGTGTCGGAAGAAGCACTCTGAGATTGGGCTAAGCTCGTGTGTACAGCGATAGGCAAATATGAGCCCAAGAAAAGAAAAAAATATGAGCCCAAGAGAAAAAAAAGAAAACAGAAAACGCTAGAAGGAGGGCTTGAACCTCCGACCTTGTGGTTAACAGCCACACGCTCTAACCAACTGAGCTATTCCAGCTTGTTAATACGAGATCAAATTATATAGTAATATCTTATTAATATACTCACCATTTTTTCTCTTTTTCATCTCATGTGATTTGTGGGATATGGAGAAGCTTTTGAATATCCAATTGCAGCTGCATAAATTTGATTTCATTCTCTGCCATTTAAAATAACAATTTTTGCACCTTGGAGGGTTGTGTTGTGATGAGGAAGGTCATCATCACAATTCATATGTGCTGTGTGCTGTTCTTGGGTCCCTCATGTACAACCTACATCATAGCCATCTCTTAAATTTACAATATAGCTAGGCATACAATTTTCAAGCTGGTGATGATAAGTATATTGGGTCATATACTTAATTGATTTTAACTATCATCACACCATTCATTTTACAGGTAACCACACCTGATACCCATTTATGGAAAATGGACAAACTGCTCAAGCAACTCCTACATTAAAATTTTCACCAAACAGGAGCCTAGACCAGATGGAATATGCTTTCAATTTTATTCCATTTATCATTCTTTTACATTCCTCTGTATATAAAATATGTGAACAATAAAGTAATAACTTTATTTCATAAGGAAAATGAATGTACACCAACAACATTAAACTTTTTTCTATAACCAGATAATAGTGTGTAATTGTTTATTGCTATTGAAGTCTTATTTTATTTGATCTCATTTGATTTTATATGCTAGTATAATAAGTTGATTGAATGGGGGCAGTGGAAAGAAACAAGGGTATAGATAGGGATTTATCATTTACTAGGAGCCTGCATGTGGGCTCACAATCTTTCTGTTCCCATCTTCTGATCCACATTCAACATGTGCATAAGATTCTTATGGCCACCAGATAACCCCTATGTTTGTCCACATAGCTCATGACAATAAGTCTACACAAAAATTCAAATTTCAAGCATACTTACTATGTCACAAACCACTAAAATCAGTTTTTTTGTTTTTTTTTCTATGATGATAAGGGACTAAAGTAATTTGAAATAATAAAGTAGTACTTCCCATATAAAAATAGTATCACCAATTTAGGATTTAATTGATCATTTGGACTTATGCTTATTATTTCTCACAATGTAAAACCATCAAAAAATGAAGGGACGAGGTTAAAAAATGGAACAGAAAAATACAGTCTTTTATACAAATTAAGATATAAAAAAAATCTTAGATATAAAGACTAAAATAAAAATTTAACACAAATATAAAACTAAATAATTTAGGTTATGCTTCCACAAACATTTTTGGTTCAATAGTTTCTTTATCCTTCAAAAGTATGCTGTACTTTAAAGTGTCCAAATTATAAAATGAATTCTCACACTAAGATTTGCATTTCATGCTAATAGAAGAGTTAATGTGCTGAGGTGTCACTATGTAAGATTTGTGTTTCATATTAATTTGTAGCAAAGTTAGTCTCTAATGTGGCACAATTCCCACATTAATTTTTAATCTGGACGCTCTAGAAAACAAGGTACACTTTTTAATATTAAAAGACTATTCAACTTCATATTCAACACATTGGTCAATGAGTAAATCAATGTTGTAAAATGTGTCTTAACAGATGCAAGATGAAGTAGGTGTAAAAGGAATCCAACAATAGCTTTTATCTAACGACACTATCCTCTGCTCTTCACCACTCGGTGAGTTCGAGAGACACGACAAATTCCCAAGTCCCCACACAAATACAGCGTTCGGTGTGGTTTGTGGAGCTGTGATTGTACCAAATTCACATGCCCCTATTCTCATCATTTTTTACCTTTTCTTTCACAACTTTTTTCTCGAATGTTTCCGTTACTGAATGGTCTACAAAGAAATTATTCCAAGGAATTGCTTGGCTCATGTTGTGTCCTTTTCCTTTCTCCTTTCCATTACTCTAATCTTCCGGTCAGAACGGGCTGGTGCATTTCCTCATCAATCCCATTTTCTCTGACATTGATTGGAAAATTGAAAATCTTTATCTTACCCTTTGATCGTCATATGGTGTTGTAACCCCAAATTCATGTATTTTCTCCCTTAAAATATGTGTTGAAAGATATAATTGTTATTCTTAACTGCGTGAAAGTTTCAGTTCAGTAAAAGAAAATATTGTTTATCTTTAGTGGTTGATGTTTATATCTGTCTCTTACCCTAAAAAAATAACGAATTAATATCTCTGTTTCGTTTTGTCAAACTAATAATTGATAGTAATATGACGATTCCCTGATAATAATTCAATTCATTGATTTTCAGATTTGGCTCTATACCTTACACCGATTGGTCTTTTGTCACTTACATATGGCTACTTATTTTCTAATCCATATTGTTAACTCCAATTAATAACCAGAATAAGACAAAGTACCATGTGATATAATTAATGACAGATTAAACCAACATCCATTTAAAAATGTTGAGGACAAGAAAACTTTGAATGAGAATTACCCTTTTACAGCATATGGTACTATGCAGAAATGGTAAGAACTTAAAAGCACTATAGGCTCCTCAAACCAGCTCTTAGCAAAGAAAATAATTGAGAAGATAAAAAAGCATAGACACTCACACACACACACCTCAAAAAGTGTTGGGAACAACGGGGAATTTACCACATACACATATCTTCACATTGGTAAGATATTGTCCACTTTGGGCTTAAGCCCTCATGGTTTTGCTCTTGGGCACCTCCCAAAAGGCCTCTCTCCAATGAAGACTACCCATGTGTATATAAACCCATGTCCAACCTCTTGTTTGAGTGATGTGGGACTTTGTTTGCACCCCAACAAAAAGATGGATAACATGTCAAACTCCACAGCAATGGAAAAGGATCTCACAATGACAAGATCCTCCTCTTACATGCCGGGGTGCATGATGTCCCCTTCGTGCTTGCCAATCCACAGCGAGTTCCAGTACTCAAGAATCCACTACTGTAGCAGCAGCCCCAGAAAAAGGGTGAGAAGGTGGAGGAACATCCTCAGAAGGTTCATGAGGGAGAGTAAGACCTTGTGTAGATCCAAACCTGTGTCATTTCAATATGATCCTGTTAGCTACTCCCAGAACTTTGATGAGGGTTGCCATCTTGATGAACCTAGACCAGGGTTGCAAGATGTTAGGTGGGATTTACACCATTGATTCTGTAACTCTGGCTATTACCTTTTTGAATGTAAGAACAACATTGAAATGGCCTCTTGTTTTGACACATGCTAACTTTTAGTTAGTATATGGTACAAACAAATTATTCCTTCTTCAAGATTGTATATGGTGTATCTCATTCATATTTGTCACAATAGCAAAGTTCTTTCAATTGAAAACTTTTTGTATATATTGGATCCACCAGTAGTACTGATTGATGCAGTAATGCAATCTTGTGATTGCTTGTGTTATGTGTAGTGCTGCTTTGTTCCATTGGTTGGATTCTCCAAAAAAAAATTGAAGCATTAGTGGGTTATCTATGTTTTATTTCATGATGCTAGCTAGCACTTTCTAGTCAGTGAAGTAGAGTATGTTTTATCAACTGAGAAACCCCTTCATATTTTTCATTAGGAGAAAAAAGGAGATGCTTTGCAATTGAATTTTTCTCTGGATTATCAAGACAGAAGAATGCAGATTCTGGGGTGTGCAATTTAATGTCTTTCTAACAGTGAAGGCCTAAAGAAGATGATGTATGGTTCAAAAAGTAAAATTGTTTGAAGATGTTTAATGAGTTTGCAAAATTGTAATGAGCTAAGCATGTTAGTTTGGTTGTTTCAAGTTTTGATTATGGGGTGTGGTTGTGGGGTATACATCGTTAATTTATTCACATGTACAAAAAGAACATGCTAGTGGTATTGAGAATTATTGTGTACAGAAATCTGCATTTTGCCACACTCTTTTTTTGGTTTTGGGTAGCACAGTTGCACTTCACTTAGAGTTTTTCTTGCTTTTCTAACACATAAAGGAACAATTATTCCATGAATCAGACGCTGATATGAAATTAGAAGTGCATCTGAAAGTACAACCTCAAGAAATCATGCTGCAAAAAAAAAAAAAAAAAAAAAAAAAAAAAAAAATAAAAGAAAAAGGAAAAGGAAAAGGAAAGAAGAATCTGACGGCCACCTAACCATTTTTCCGTTTTCTTTAAATTATTAAATTTTTAGAATCTTGTTAAGATACATAGACATGATTAAAAATGGTTAACTTTTATAATGGCAAAACTTTATATTAAAAAAATATATCAAAATTGGGCGCACATTTTGTAATAAACTCTTGTAACATTTTTATAGTTTATTTATTATATTACTTACTTTGTTTTGATTCTTCTTTTTTTTTTCTTTTTAATTTGTAAATGAGATATTAAATTAACATAAAATTATAATTTCCATTTTATGTTTTACACTCAACTAAATTAACTTAATAATAATTATATTTCATCAAAATCTGTATTTGAGATTCTGTCTAAACTAAATTATGACAAACCTATAATATAACGAGTAGAAGCTTTATCTTACATATTCATTTTATAAAATGAATTAAATTTAAATTTTACTTTAGTAATACTCTTAATTACTTTAATTTATAAATAATAGATGTTAAATGGCTTAATATAAAATTATAGTTATTTTAACAATTTAATTTGTTTCAAAACTATGGTTGTTTTACCAATTTAAGATAATATTTGTAAATTTTTTTAGTTATACCGTTACTTATACGAAACTGTTATATTAAATAGTTAGTATACAAATATAATATTTAATATTTCCCTAATGCATATACATTGCATTCAAGTAGTTATAGTTTTTTTGTAACTAAGGGTGTAAGGGTTATCTTTTTCAAAATTCAATATAGATCGAAATCCAAATTTAATAAAATAAACGAGAGTTAAAATTTGGAGCTAACAAAATATATTGAATAAATTGAATGTAAAATCTATATTTGTTTGATCTTAATCAGGCTGAATTTTATTTTCCAAATTTCAATTTTTCACTTAAATAGATATTTTGCATAAGTTTTTTAAATTAAATTTAAATTTAGATTTGAGTTGATTTGATTTAGGTTTAATTTGGTCATATCGATATATACGCTCAGCTTGGTTAGATGAACTAACCTCAACTCAACCTTACTTAACTTGAGCTCAATCTAATCTAGCTTGGCTTATACTCAATCCAACCTAATCTAACTTGAGTTCAGTTTAGTCTGACAAAGCCTAACCTGAATAAGGCCAATCTAACCCATCTTAACTTGGACTAGTCCCAATTCAACCTAACATAGACTTGACCTGACTAGACTCAAATTGGCCTAAACTTAACTCGACCTAATCCCAACTTGACTTGGGTCAAACCCAACCTAGATCAATTTGACATGGGTCTGACTTAACCCAATTTGACATGAGCTTGACCCAACCTAACCTACTTGGGCCTAACTTGACCTTGACTGAATTAAGGGGACTCAACCCCAACCTTTCCTGACTTGGGCCCAATTTGACTTAGGTCAGATCCAATTCGTCTTGTTATAGGCATGGGCTGAATTAGCCCAACTTGGGCCTAAATGACATGAGTTTGCCTAACTCAATTTGATTGGACTCGGACTGGCCCAAATTGACTCAGTCTAAATTGCATATGGGTTGACCCAAATAAAATCGATCCAACCTGGACATGAGTTGACTCAACTTAACTTAGTATGGGCCAATTCAGACTAACATGGACTTAATTTGACTTATCCTAAACTAGGCCCAACTTGATTTAGTCCAACATGGACTCAAGACCACTTGGTTTGACATGTACTTGAATTGACTTGGCCTCTGTCTAACTCATTCCAACTTGGGCCCAACCTGTCTCAACTCAATGTGGCTCTTGCCAACTTGGCCATTGGCTCAATTTGACCTAATATGGGCACATCCTAACTAAGCCTGATGTGAATCCAAGTCAAGTTAGCCTAACAAAGATTTAGGCCAACTTAGCTCGAAATGAGACCAGGCCTATTTAACCAAAGTGGATCCAAGATGACTTGTCTCGACTTTGCCTTAATCTAACCTGACCCAACATTAGCATGGAATGATTTGTCATAACCTAGATCCAACTTAATTAGGCCTAACCTATCTTAGCTTGATTTGAGCCTCGACGACTTAGCTTGACCTAAGCCCCACTTGACTTGGTCTTACATGGGTCCTGCCTGATTCAATTTGATGTGGGTTTATCCTAATTCAACCTAATGTGAGATCAACCATATTCAACTTAACTTGGGCTCAACTTGACCTAACTTGATTTGGTGCAACCCCATCAACTTGACATAGGCCCAATTCGACTAAGATTGACATAGGTCTACCCAAATGGACTTAGGCTGATTTAACTTGAAGTCAGGCCAATTTAACTTGGGTCTAGCTTTGTCCAACCTAAATTGGGTCTAGCTTAACTTAACTTGACTTTCGCGTAATTCGATCTCACTAATCCTAAGTTTAATCTGGCCTAACCTTGCATAACTTTAACCCAATCTAGATTGACCTTGTATAATCTAGATCCAACTCACAATTTCTTTATTTAGGTCTAAATAGACTTAGCTTTTCATAACTTAAATCTATCTAAATTCACAATGATTTTAAATTTTCAAAATCCAAAAATTATCTAATTTATACTCAATCCAAATCCAATCAAATGAAATCAACATAAAATCCAACAATATGAATTTGGATTTGGAATAAATCCATTCAAATAAACTTAAAAGCAATATATATATATTTAATTATTATTAATTGAATTTAAAAATTTAGATTGTTTTGCCGATCCTAAATGTATAAGTCAATTTTCTCTCTCTTAACATCGAAGAATTTAATAGTTTAATTTTCAGAATTAGATTATTTTTTCTCCATACGTAAATTATTTAAGAGTAAAAAAAAATATAACAATTACATTTGCCAATAATAATAAAAAGTTATTACTCATTGAAAATTAAGAACATTTGTCCAAATGAACTTTGTTAAAGGTTAAAATGCATTTATTTTGAGACAGGAGAAGTATGCAAAAATATTTAGTTTTACAATGATTATTTTTTTCCCAAACATATATCTTAATACATTTATGATTTGAGTTTTAATGTCTGTTAATAACGTATATCGATATTAGTCTAAATAATGGTATTCTAACTAAAACAAGATCAGTTAACGTTAATTAAGAAAAAATCTGCAACATAATTTTTTGAATTTGGTACTAATTGAACTACTTTATTCATTAAATTTTTGAATTTTCTTATCAAATTCAATGTATTATTGGAAATTGTAAATCCCTATCCAAGGTTAGTGTTTAATTAATTAAAAGTTGAGTGAGATACGTTGCTCCTCTCCCACTCCTTCCCGAGATATTCTGTTTCCATCTGTTTAACCTGCAGTGCTGGAACCATCAATTAACAACCATTTCTTATTCAACATTCTTTGCAACCACAATCGCGACATCAAAATCCACCCTAGACATGTGTGTGTTTATTCAGCAATGAACACTCAACGAGCCATGCATGTGCTTTATATTACAAAGAGGTTTCATAAATATCATTCCAATTTTATCTTAAACATTGATGTCTCTTAACTGGTTCCATGAAATGCTGTTGGATTGGGTTTCTGTAGTGATGGATATATACAGCATTAACACGTGCTAAGCGAACTTTTGCATTTGTGTGCAGCTACAAACAATAAGATTGCTTGCAACAAAATAGCATTTGCATGTGTAAGAAACCGCGTATTGAGTATTACTAGCGTAAATAAAATGCTAAATAATGATTTGCCTAAGCATGAAAGTGTTGTGTTCTACCTCCAATTGTAAAGGCTTTGCGTTCTAATATCCAAGATATTAAATTTTTAATTGAGTCCAAGTTCTAATAGAAATAAAAAAGTTGAGCAATATATAGGAAAAAAAATCCATAGACTTAATACTTAAATATTTTGAATTGAAAATGGTATTATTTTCTTAACTTTTGTCTCATTCTTATTATGTGTTTTTGTATGGTTAACAGATAAATTTTGTGTTGGATATTGTATATTCTATGGTTTACACCTCCAACAACAATTGGTTAAAGAAGGAAAAATTAATGTCCATGCTGTGTTATTCAAGATTTTTTTTCATATGCAGTTTTACAAGCAAATGTCATTTCACTATTAGATTTGATATAACGAATACAATATCAGGGAGTGCATTGTTCTCTGCTGGGATTCTCTGAGGGAAGTAAAGTGAGTAACATTCATCCCCTAGGATTATTGAGCTGCGTGATTCATTATTGAGCTGCAACAATATCATTATAGAGCTTTCTTTTTTCCAAACGCATTACTAAAATATTAGACCAAATTAGACTTGACCATTATTTTGTAGCAGTGTCCGATGTCTCATAAACTTCTTGTTCAGGCTGGCATAACTGAAGTTGGACTAATTCTTGTGAATGCCCTCCTGCATGCATACCATATGGAAGTGGAACAAATGCATTTCTGCTTGTTGTGGCTGTATCTGTTGTACCATAGACCTGGGACATCAAGCCTCATTATTAAGCATCTGTGCTTTCTATTGTTGAACTTCAAGGCCTAAGTGAATATAAGTCTCTTGTAATTTTTGGGGATGCCATACATATAAACTAAGTTGGGCTACCTTTATGCATATTAGTGTGTGCTTTTGGTGAATGAGGTTTACCTTCTTGTAAAGTTCCACATTTTCCTGGAAGATAAGGTTTCCCTGTATGTGAAAAAAAAAATATAAAGCTCAGTTAATGTTATAAAAGTTATGAGACGAATAACAGAAGTTATTTCTCAGAAAGACCTTTCGGTTCAGCTCTTGGATTTCATCTTTTAGAATTTGTTCCTGCAGAATTTGACTAAACTTGTTAATTGATTTCTAGTGCTCAGCTTGGTCCTTAATGACATTAATCAAGCAAGCAAATTTACTTCCATTCAATTCATTTTAAAAAGCATTTGACCTTTTTTATACGGACACCTTGGAGGCTCATTTCCAGTTGATTCTCTAGATCTTGTAGGTTTCTGACACTCAGACCATAAAGTTGTTCTCCCATCAATTGCCTGTATCTGAAAATGTTAGAGCTCTTATGCATGGGGCTTATGAGATATGTGAATCCGTTGGTTTATCTGCTATTAGCAAAAATGAAAAATAATGTTTCATTTTACTATTTTGGAGTTTATGTGGTGCATTATAGTGTGTCATTGATAACGAGCTCTGCAGCTGAATTTCTATTCAATAGTATTGTGTACATAATCCTAGGATTGACATGTGAAGTTTCCTTTACTTAATTTAGAGAAGAAAAAGTAAAGTAAGAAGGTCATCATTTCTACCACAAACTTCTTTATGGATTGTACCTGGTCAGACATAGTATTAATGTTTATTGTAAGTAGTCTAAGATGGAGATAAAAGTGAGTGCTGCTTCTGCATGGACTATTTTCATGCTATTCTGAAAAAAAAAAAGAACTACTTGTGTGAATGATTTAGAGCAAGAAAGTATTTTGTGCACATTCAAATATTTAAGTCTATGTTTCTTCCAAGTAAGTCATGCTTGATGATGTTTTATTTTCCTCAAGAAAATTTTCATTTCTTGGATCTTCTTGTGCAGTGTGATCTATAAACTCGCTGATAGAGTAGTAGAGGATTTCAATCTACAAGTCGTCACCTCTATAATTCAATCTTAGGTTTATAAGTTCTACTCATATTATCATTATAGAAATAATTTTTTGAAGTATGCTTATTTGGTAGTATTGACAGGGTTACAAACACAAGGGAACATGGCAGTGCATGGCAATAACCACTGCATTATTTTTCCCATCAAAGTAGCCATCTTTGCTTACTTCATGGTTTCTTTATCTTATTTTTGGTTTTCCTGCAAATTTAATAGGAGGATTATTTCTGTAAAAAACAATAGAAATTAGGAAGTTATTGCTAATGATTTGAGACTGAATAGAGCTTGCAGGGACAGTAAAATCTTAACAATACATCATGGACATTTTGTTGTTTTGGATGCAGCATGCCATGCCAGCCAATCTACCAGTACGGTAATATCCTGTTGTATCTACTCTTATAGAATATAAAAAAGAATTGCTAAATAAATTTAGAAAGATTGTACCGATGGTTCTCTTGTAGCATCTGTAGTTGTTGCCTTAGAATCTCTGCCTCCCTCTGCCAAAACTATCAAAAACCAAGTAAAATGCTATACGTAAGTAATACTGAGAGAAAAGAAATGCAAGGTATGTTTTGTCATCATTTTGACTTAGGTCCAAACCGAATGCTTCAACATGCCCCATAATGGATATACAGGGAATAGTGTAAGACTACTCACAATATATTTATAAATATCAAGCAAAAGGCTGAAAGAGTTTGACAGGTGTTGCTTTTACAGTGCCTTCATATCCCTAAGAAATGAAGTTGTCTTAAATAGAGAAAACTAAGACAGTAATATCCACTACAGGGAAAACTTAAAATTCCTAATTTTGCATATATAGTTTCCCAAAATTAACAAACACAGTTAAACATGAAAATCTAACTCCAACATAGAACTTTACTTTAAAAAGCCTTACTATTATCATTTAACTCCCTATTGAAGACTCCAACATAGAACTTACTATTGTTTGTATTCGAAAGGGAATAAGGGATGAATTTTATTCTATACCTTCCTCTGTTTCAAATTCTGTCTCCAATCCTTCCTCACCTATTTCCAGTTTTTTTCATCCCAAACAGGTTCTTGTGTCCATAAAGAGCATTTTAGCAAATATATGGTTTCAATTCCAGGATTAAAGGCTGGAAACTTCTATTTTGCTTTTTATATTTGCTTAATTTCATGTGATTAATTTATATAACTACTATTGAAGATCTGCAAGTAGTTCATGAGGTTTAAACCTTTGGATTTGCAATTGATATCATTAACTGAAATAAGTGGCGATAGTTCAGCATTGTTACTCGACGAAAATAAACTTAAACTAAGATCAACGTGAGACTGATTTGAACTGGAAATAATTTTTCTTTAAGAATACAAGTCCCTATATTATATGCCCTCTCCAATCATAAATATTATAGACTTTTTATAACACATCTTGGCTTAATGCTTATATATATTCTAGTAATAAGATATTAGAAATGGGTAATACAAATAATATATAAAAAAAAAAGTCCACACATCCATTGGTTTAAAATTTTGAGTCAAAGATGATATCTTAATATTTTATATAGATTTTTTCAAAATCCATTGTTGTCTTCAAACTATATTGGTAAAAGAAATGGTTTATACTTCTGCACAAAATTCCTTTCAGGTTTAAGGCATCACTTTTACCCTTGTTAAAAAAACTTACATTCTATCAATTTGATGATGAGCACAAGTTTCCTTGTTTTGCAGATCCTTGTGTGCTTGCAAAAACACTACACTCATAGGCTTTGACATTTTAACTTTGTAAATATTTTAAAAAATTTATTCAAAAACACTACTTTTAAGCTCTTTAATCTAATTTCACAGTCTGTGATACCTATAATGATTATTAGGTCTGATCCCATATAGATCTGTAGTTGTGATTACATGCAAGGAGGTTGAACTAACTGTTATGTAATCACAAGTTAGTTCTAATTTTTGTTTTAAATTTTGTCCATGATTGTTCGTTCATTTTTAGGTTGTTCTGTTTAAGCTATTTTTGAATAATTGTTGTCTGTGTCGATCAGAAAAAGGATGGACTGATAGACTATGAAGCTAGAATATGGTAGGATGACAGATTTACGAATTATGCAGCTATAACAGTTTGTTTTGTTTTCATGATTAGTATTCAATTGAAAAACTTGATATATGAGAAATAAAATGAGCAATCTTGTTAGTGTTTTGTTACAGATGAGAGATTGGCAAAAGATGTCAGACTCCGGATTCGATAGATCCAAGAATCTTATTACAAGAATCTTATTACAATAAGGTTAGATACTATCTTAAAAAAATAGATTTTAAATTTAACTCAATGTTAGATTACAAATCATTAATTTTAATAAAGTTGGAATCTCTATCACTAACAACAACAAACACATAATGATTATATTTTAAATACATCTTGCTAAAGGTTGTTATTTATGCTTGAAAGGATAAGGGAATTCTGAAGAGTGATTAGCAGGAACGTACCTTGACTTCGGATTCTGGATTTATCAGATGGTGTTGTTCTTCCTTGATTGTGTTGTATCTCTCAATGACGGATTTCATGCTGGTAACAAAAAAATCTTTCCAATTTTTTTATTTTGTATACAAAATTAAGAATTTCACTGATAAAGAAAAGATGTATCAGAAGACATAGTGAAAACAATCACATCAAACCACCAAAAGATATACCTATCATATTGAAGAAGAATGAGTGTGGAAAGTAATATATAATAAAGAAGATTCATGTACCATTGTTTTAAGATTTTGATCTGTGTTCTTATTTATGACTCACTGACGCTAAATATCTTGGCTCAATTTTCTTGGAAGAACCTGACTGACTCACTATAACTTGTGGATTGGTTACACTGTGAAATGTTTTTGCAAATAACTCTCAGTGTTTCTAGTTTTACCAGCGTCTCACTGTTGACACTAATTCAATCTTGGTGCAGTTCTACTTGCATGTGGTTAATATATTTTTTATCAGGCATGTTTGGAAAAAAAATTTCTTTTAAGCCTCCTAAAGAGAGGACAATAAGAAAGAAATAAGTATTTAATTAGTTTATAACACAGAAGTTGATTTTATTTTTTAAAAATTTTCAAACAATCCTCTATATTATGGACTGTGATAGTTAAACCTCTCATCTTCGAACTTCAGTAGTTCAATATGTGAAGAAATGGAGCAAGGGTGAGAACTTGGTCCTGCCAAAGCAAACTTTATAATTTAATATGATGTGCTTTTCAATTTTAGAAGTCAACTATTCAAAATTTTCCAAGGTATGAATGTCAATTTTCATTAAATTTAAAAGTTTTAGTGAAATACGAGGATTTTAAAACAATTAATGTTATTTTAATATATGTGTGAATTATACTTAGTGCTAAATTTATCAACTAGCTTGCTAATTTTAAATAAGATATGTATTTAACCAAACCTTTTTTGTGTGGCAAAAATGGTCACATAATAACATATTTATTACCAGGACAGTGAAGAAATAATTGATGATGGTTAACATTTTATAGATCCATTTCAATCCCTATAGTTATTCCTGAGCAATAACATCACAGTAATTTGACATTGCAATGCTACAAAGAAAAAAAAAATTATTCTTAGACAGGCATCATGCCAACTGTTACTCAAAAAACTTTAGAGTTGATTTTTTTACTAAATTGCAGTTGAATTGTTCTAAATAATAGTTGTCAATTGTATTACATATTAAGTTCTCAACAAATATATAGACATTGGGATGTTAACCATCTTAATCTTCAAATAGTAATTTAAAGTGGAACTATAGTAGAGTCGGACTCTAAGATTTAGGTTTTGAAAAAAAAAATGGTTAATAGAGCATATTTTACTAAAGGTTGTTCTATCTAATATTTTTTAAGATTAATCTTTAACAAAATTATAGATATTTCAATAATACTCTAATCTTTATAGAAAGTTGTTGGTATATTTTCTCAAGTGTCTATTACATTGTCATTCAATGAGTCTTAACATTAATACCACTTGATAAAATTATTATTATTGACAGCATTTCATATTATTTTGTTCAAATTTAGACTTTATTTCAAAGTTCTAAAATAGTCTCTTGAATATTTTTGGTTGTGTAAGTTTTAAACAAAGTCTCTTGCTTTACACTTCCTTAATTTTATAGTATACTATTCAGTAAATAACTTATTGCATTAATTGTTTTGTGAAAAAAACAAATATTTTTAGATTTCATAATTTCATTTAAAATATTAAATTTTTTAGTTGAGATGCATTATTTTATTATAATTTATATATATTATAGTTAACTTTTTCTTTTGAAGAAAACTACAATTTTCTTATTTTGTTTTCTATAATAAAATTAGATTTTAATATTTTTTTATTTTCTCTCTCTTTAATTAGAGTTAAAATGGGTAAATTGTAAATATATATTCAACGTTTTACTTTTGTTCTCAATAAAAAATAGATAGAATTTTTTTATTCTTATATTTTTTGTTATCATTGTTCATTCTAGTTCATCTTTATATTTTATAATATCCTTTTACCAAATTATCTAAAGGCATATTTTTTCCTTTATAATTTCTCATAACTTTCATCTATCACTCCTTTTTACTAGGTTGCATTTAATTTGTTAAACATCATCAATATGTTTAATATTTATCTCAAACCATCTTTTGTTGTTTGTCTTTTTGAAAGACACGTATTATCATAAATCGATTTTAAGTGTCTTATGTTTAAGTGGTCAGGTTTTATAAAAAAATATTAAATAAAAGAATAGGGTATATACATATAATTCATTATAGGTATTTTTTGTTATTATATCCTATTTTCTCAGTTTGAGACTCTTATATGTAAGGTTTTTTTTATATGGGATGAAACACTCTTTATGCTTCCTATTTAATTTTATTTTATTTTTCATTAAAAAAAAATCTTAAACTATGCTCATGCATGTGAGTATAATCATTAATAAATAGTTCTAGAAAACATATTTGAGCTATAAGATAAAGATAGTCACAATCAAAATCTTTTAATGTACTAAAACATTTTATGTTATTTCAGTTAAAGATTATTAAGTGATGTGAGATTAAAGATAAGAATGATTAAGATTATCTTATTTTATGTTTATTAACATTATGAAAATTATTATGTCTAGAACTTTCTTGTACAAATATATTTTTGTGAGTGAAGATAGGATATTTATAAGATACTTCTAGTCTTAATTCTCACTGATATAAAACTTTTGTACATATACTAGAACATTTCTCCAAATTAAAAAGATTAACTAATAATGAGGGAGTTAAACTTCTCTTTTAACATCAATGTTAAGAATCAAATTGGTTAATATTATTAAAGTCATTAAATCTAAAATACTATTTGTGTTGAACTCCATGGTTAATTAATTTTGTCTTAAAAATGTGTTATGGTAGATTAGAAAAAAAAAGGTATTTATAATTTAACATCGATTTCAACTCTAATCCATAAGAGATTTTTGCATCTATCATAATAAATTTTTTAAACTAGAAAACAATCTAAACTTCTTTTTAGGGTCAATATGTTGAATTCATATCCATTAACATTATTGGAGTTTCACATATAAGTTATTCTTATTTTTTAGTTATGTTGATTTGTCATATTATATTAAAGGAAGAAGGTGTTTATGAATTATCCTTAATTTTGACATTTAAGCAATTTATATCCTAATTTCAGGTTTTTCAATTTATCTTTCCAAATTTTCATTCTGCTTTCTCCCTTGATATTAGTTGACCACAAACTTTTAACAACTTCTCCAAAACCTCAATCACTTTACCATATATTTAAAGATTTAAATAGTTTAGCCCCCAATCTACACTATTCTCCTTCAATACTAATGCAAAATGATTTGATACATATCTACAACATCTCACCCAATAATTTAATCATTCATGAGAAAATAAAATTCTACCAATCCTACTTTTGTTGCTCCATCTAATCTGTACCAAATGAATTTTCTCCCCACCAATGTTATATCTAGTAGTTTTATGTTCTCAATGAACTAAATAAAGTCTTCTAACTCTTCCCTATTGCTTTCTATTCCACTCTTACTCTTGTTTTTCTCAAATTTTCTCATTTCATTGAAATTTCCCACCAAATACAAATTATTACAAATTACATTCTGTTTTATTGAAAAAATGTTCTCCTACATCTTCTGTTTATCTTTAAAATCACATGAGGAGTATATATTCCCTATAGTCACCGAAGATCACAATAGCAACATTATGTTTCAAGTTCATGCATTCTTATAATTAAATTGCAGATGTTTGATTTCCTCTAAGTTCTTAACTTTTACTAGCTTTATTTCTATGTTGGCTATCGTATATACACATTGCGAGCATGGGATATATATATAACCATCTTAGTTCTGGTTAGTTGAATTGTTAGAGTAATGCATTCATTTGTTATGTTTGAATTGCACCAAATTTCCTGTTGTGGTTTTTCTTATCAGTCTATTATAATGTACTCTAAGAATATCTCACATGATTATAATTCAACTTCTCTCAGTTTTCATTAGGGTTTCCTGATCTTTTTAAATGTGAAATTATACTTTCTTACAAGATTGTTTACAATGTGATTTTGGCCACAAGCTAACATAACTGAAGCAATTTTTTTATCCTATTAGAGATAACTAAGGATTTGATATATGTCTTCAAATATTTAATTAAAAATTCCAAACATTGTATACAATATTAACACATGAAATGAAATAATTTTACTAGCACAATATTTTTCATCACTTTATTGAGCTAGGTTCCATACTAAACACTTTATATTTATATTTTCAAAGTATCAGTTACTTGGTTTATCTCGAGTTAGACTAAGTTTCACTTTGTTAGGTTCGAATTGAAATTACTTGAACCAGTTTTTAATGAGGAGTACTTTCTACAAAATAAAAGAAGGGATTCCCTCCACTGTCAAGTTATGAAATTCGAACCAAAAGTTTTTTTTTTTTCTTGCAGGAGATAAATTTAGGCTGCCAAGTCATACAGATATTATTAGTATTATTGCGTAATTATGGTTAAAGTTATTTTTTAAATTGATTTCGACTAATAAAATACAATATAATCAATAGACGTTTCAATAGATTATTTTTAAAAAGTAGTAATCTCTTAAAACTTTCAGTGAGAATTTAAAAAAAAAATGGTTATTTTTAAAGAAATAGCTTTGTTTTTAATATATTGTTTTTGTGTTAGGTTTTAACTTTTTTTTCTTTTTGAAAAAGTATAATAAAGACAGTTAGTCATGTTGTTAATGATATGCCGGATCCTTAAAGTTAGATAGAAGTAGCTTTACAATTTAATAAAGTTTAGTTAATAATCAAAACGAGATTTACTATCTTTTTTATTCTTAAACTTTTGATTTTAATATCTAATAAAAATTTGTTGGTCTTAATCTCTTGACGTTTTCCCTGTCGACATTTATTTATATTTTTTTAATTGAAATTTATTTATATTTATTTTTAAAAAACAACGTTAATTGAGGTATAACTTAGTGACGTTAAGATAACAATTTATTACGTCATCTATAAGTTTTAGGAGACATTCAAATACAGTTTTTTTAAATAAATTACATTTTTTAATTATTCATTAACTAATTTAATATCATTCGCTTATTAAAAAATAAAGATAAAAACAATTTTTTTTTAAATTACATTTTATTGTCAATTCAAATTCTTTGACTGGTCAAAATTTTAATTAGAGAAACAATTTTTTTTTTAAAAAGTTTGGAAAAAATTTATTAAATCATAAAGAATGATTTTGAAAAAGGTCCTTTTATTTAAAATATTAGCACTATGATTTAATTTTCTTAAAGAGAATTTAATTCAAAATTTATTCACTTATAATTTTTGTGGTTCAACTGATAAAAAAAATAGTTAGGGTCACTCTAGTCAAATGGTGAGGACTTTCTACTTTGGATAAATTTTAAGTTTGGTTTTCAATTATTATCATTGTAAAAAATAATAATGACTTAAAATATGAAAAATCATTTATATTATAGCTAAAACTACCTTAAATGTTTTTAAAAGGTGGACTTAAATGAGATACTATACAATGTTAAAATTTATAACAACATTCACTGATATATGTAGTGAATTCACCTTAATTTAGAGAAATTAGGCCATAATATCTTTTGATAATTAAAATATAGTGAGTACGTCACAGACAGACAACAAGTGAGATTTAGACTCAAAATTTGCAGGAAGAATATGGTTTTCACAAGTTGACTTAGTTTAGAATAAAATGAATCTTAAATGATCAAATTGAATTAGCGTGGTTAAAAAAAACATTTTAATAGTGCAATGTAAATACTAAGTTGTGTTAAAATGCTTGCTTGTTAACTTAAAATATTTTCAATTAAAAAATATGTTAAAAAATACATTTTTAAAAAGAATTAGGAAAGGAGTAATTTCAATGTTTTTTTTTTCAAATTAGAAAACTATTTTATAGGGAAAAAAAATACATTATATAAAGTTAATTTAAAAAAAAAAAAAACTTATCCACGAAGCCGTCCCCATTCTACATGACGTTATGAACTAAAGTTAAAAGCGAAAGGTTCAATGCATGGTCTAAGACTAGGAAACCAGAATACAAGACGATAGTAGAACACTGCTCATTCCCACTTGGCCAAATATACATATAAAAGAAACCAAAATAATAATGACAATGAAACCTACCAAAAACTTGCTTAGACAGCTAGGTTTTTATTATCTGATAAGGTTGTCTATATCAAAATTAGTGGTGACATCACTTTATCTGATTCATGCATTTGCCAATGATAGGGATCCTAAATGGGACTTGATCATTTGCTTATGGGAGGGGACATGCTACCAATGTGCTGCTACCTATCACATCCACATCCTCAATGATATTGACATCGACTAATCAGAGGCATCAGCTAAAATCGTTTTGACTATTGACCATGGCCAAAATTATTCATATTTGGAATCACGCATACTTTTATATGTAACCTTCTAAAATTAGAAATGACTAGCTTGATGGGGCATCAAGGTAAAAGATGCATCTAATCAGCTATTATTTAGTTACTCAAAACCAATCTATATACATAGGTTACAGCTCTACTGGCCAATGATTACGTTGAGATGCTCTTTTCCCTTTAAAAGGGCATTTTTTTTTGTCGGCAAAAGAAGTTATAAACCATATATGCATTGTGGTATGCACTGAACTGATACTACAGGAACTTGACGAATGAGCAATTATTTCTCAAGATTCCATTTTCCAAATACCTACTTAATACTCATCATCTATCTCTATCTCCCACTTCCCACTTCCCACTTCCTGTCGTGTTATATCATGTAGCATACCTATACCTTTTCTCCCTCTTCTTATCTCTTCACAATAAGTGTCAAATTGCATTTGAGGTATCCAAACAAATATAATAGAGTTATCTCTTCCCGGGTTCTCTGCCTTTGGATGAGCAAACAGGAAGGTTAGATTCAGAGATATGATGTTACATCCTCATCAGCTTTAAGGATAAGTTTTATTTTCTTTGGTTAATTAAGGATATCTATTGTCTCTTAAAAATATTATCATATTCAAACCCCAACTCTTTTCATTATTGACTTCAGCAATATCATGCACAGATTCATTATGTTTCCAAGATGATACTCTCACAATATCCTACAGACTCTGGCAGGTTAAATTCTGATCCATCATCAGCTTTACCATCCATTGTCAGAAACTTGAGAAGAAGTGTTGTTAATTCATATGACACATGATATCTAGGACTGTCTAGCATCAGAAGAATCTCCTGTAATCATGTAATTGTAGTAATTGTGCAGATATATAATAGCATGATTAGACAATGTTCTCTTACTATATGTATCAACCCCATGCCTGAACTTCTAGCCATGCATTTATTTATCTTTTTTGCATTATGTTCTTCAAGATGGAGAGATTTATATGTTAAGTGAGACCTAAAATACATGGAATTCAATCAAATAGAGATGAATTAAGGTCCAGATAACAGATAAACATTTTCGTCCCGATCTATTCATCTAATAAAAATATTTATGTATCAAATTACTACGGGAACAAACAAAGAGTGGGAGCAGTACGTAAGCACATAAATACCCATATTAATTAAAGAGATGATGGTGATCAAACCTGGTGCTGGCATACTCGTAAAGCTTTCCCGTGCTGGAGAATATGAGAAGGCCAACTTGTGCATCACAGAGGATTGCAAGCTCTTTGGCTTTCTTGATCAATCCCTTTCTCCTCTTCGAGAAAGTCACTTGACGGCTGGTGGAATTGTCGATCCTTTCAATCACAATCTTCCCCCTTCCCATTCTAGCTTTCACTTCCCACTTTAGGGTTTCTGAAGCAATTATCTAATTGCATATAGTTACATAAATAGAAAAAAGTGAAGATATGCACAAAGTTCAGTAAAGCTGTGATGAAAGAACGAAATAATTTCTTACTTGGTTGTGAAGTCTATTGAAGATGGTGCAAGGGAAGAATAGTGTGGCGCTGGCTTTCCATTTTATAAGCAGAAAAAGCAGTTTCTGGGTGAAAGGTATAAGCAGCTTGTGGCAGTAGACAGTGGGGCAAATAACTATGTGGGGGGAAATTAAAAATTGGATCACTGAGAAAAAAAACCTGCGACTTTAGTTTGTATACTTTGCACAGTGAAGTATTCAAGGATAAAATGTATTGCTCCAATAGTTTTGAGAATTTTTATGGCGCCGCCAGCCGTATAAGCCTCTGACACGTTAAAGGTACTTACTATGTTACTCACTAGTCACTGTGACCATTCTCATAGATCCAGTTCAACTATATATTTATTTACAACCATTTAAGTATTGTATTTTTTATATTTAAATATGTAAAAATGTAAAAAGAGACATTCTTTGTATTTTAAAGAACGTAATACAATGTATCAATACTATAAGCGCCACGGAATAAAATTCTAACTATTATTTAGACTTAGACTGGGTTGGTTTGACAAAGTTAATGGCGTAATTGAAATATTAGTAAAAAATTAATAGTAGTATCTTCTTTAGATTTTGCACTCCAATACTTACCATATATGCATGTTGGGGAATTGATTCTATTTGGAATTGCGCTAAAACTTGAGAAATTATTGGGTGAGTGATAAAAAAATTACAAGTGTTCAAATAAAAAAAGTTTTCATTAGTTATTAAATTTGTTTTATTTGAGGGATATAATATAATTATTTTTGCATATAAAATTTGAAATTATCATTCTTTCATAAGAACTTGATCTCGAAAAGATATGATAATATTTGTAAAAAATAATTCTTCAATTTTTATTTCTTCTATTTTTTAAATAAAATAAAACATGTAATTATTTGACAGACAAATTTTAACCAAAAATACGTAACTAACATGAGATTCATACAAAATGGTCAAATTATCTTGAACATGAGTTATATGAAACGAAAGAAATATATAAATATAACTTTTTTCATAATATAGGATATTCTTTTTTAAACTTTGACTATGGTAAGTATTATCTAATATATATTCATATAAAAACTTATTTTGCAAACACTAAAATTGAAAAAAATAAGTTTGTTATATATATATATATATATATATATATATATATATATATATATATATATATATATATATATATATATATAT
>Ga0209700_101207_pt1 | contig 52834 bp, 22 predicted proteins | sample SiratroredBW_FD_187528 | JGI IMG/M metagenome (GOLD analysis project Ga0209700, IMG submission 187528) | Root nodule microbial communities of legume samples collected from California, USA - Siratro red BW (SPAdes) (version 2) | ecosystem: Host-associated > Plants > Roots > Nodule | place: USA...
TAATAAGCTTTATTTTTTTTTTTTCCTAAAATTTATATAACTAATATAAATATTTTAATTATTCAATTTTTATTTTATTAATATTTATTAAATATAGAAATTATTTATTCTAAATAAATAATTTTAAATTAAGTAAAATATAAAAAGATATTGTTCGAAGAATCCATCTCATAAACAATCTCTTCTTTTATCTTTTCAATCAAAAATTCTCTCTATCTTAGGGTTTTGTTTCAATACTTGTTTTTATAGGGTTTTCTCACCCCTTTTCGATCCCCAATTATCGTTCTCTAGGGTTTTCTCATCTCTAGGGTTCTCTAGTGCTTCTCTTTCACTTCCAATTTCAACGTCCTCGTTTTGATCCTTTTTAGGATCCTTCAATCTCACAAAAAGCGCGGTTCAATTTAGGCGTTTCTTCAATCTTAGGTCTAGTTTCGAGAATGCCCCCGAAAACGGCGAAACGTGGGTCCGCGTCGAGCGCCTCGAAGAGGGGTGGCAGAGGCGGCAGGGGAATTCCGAAGGGTGCGCAGAGCCAGCAGCACCATGAAGCTGTGGAAGAGGTAGTGAAGGTCGAGGAGAAACAACCCATCGTTGCTGAGGAGGAACCACCCAGGGCGGTGGAAGAAGAGAGCCCTGCGGTTGAAGAGAAACAGCTTGTGGTTGAAGAGAAAGAGTCTGTTGTGGTTGTCGAGGATAAGGATATTGATATGAACCAAATGGCTCCGGAGGCTGTGGAAGAAGCGTCCCATTTGGCTAATGGGTTGAGAGCGGTGAAAAGTAAGTATTTTCTTTTTTCTTTTCTTTAGGTTTTAATGATCAAGCCTTTTGGTTGGCTAATGTTTTTTGTTTTGTTTGGTTGAGGATTGTGGTGGTGTTGTAGTTTAGGTTTTTGGTTGTGATGCTGAGTTGAGTTTAAATGCATGGTAATCAAGGTTTTTAATTGTAAATGTGATTTTGGTTTCATTGTGATCCTTGATATTGTGAGACGATGGTGATCATTATTTTTATTTGCAATTGTGATTTTGGTTTTATTGCGATCCTTGATATTGCGAGAAATTGCAACAATTGCGACCACTGGGGCCATTTCTAGTTCCATCCCTTGTGCTGGGTGAAATTGGGGCAAGCAAATTTGGTCGCTGAAAAAGTGGGATGAATTTGCCTCAGTTTGCTCCGATCCTCGAAATTGGGACAAATGCAGCCACTAACAGTTGGGACAAATCAATGTAGCCGGCATGCAGTTGTAGTTCTGTTCTAATCCTTGATACTGGGTAAAATTGGGACATATGCTACTAATATGGCCGCACATGCCGCATAATAAACCCTGTATGAAATCATGGTCACAATAAATTGGTTTTTGAAACATTGCTCATAAGAATTTTGGGATTCTTTACTTGTGAAACTTTATGTTGTTTTGGCTGTTGTTTGGGCATGTTAATAATTTATTTTGATGGTAAATATGTGACATTCGATAGATGAGGGCCATGAGGTACGGAGGAAATGTAATCTGATAGTAATAAAGCTATTGGAGGAAGTATTTCTTTGATGTGTGTCTTTAAATGTTAGTAGTTGTTCTTTTGCCTCTCTTGTAGTTGTTGGAAATTGAGTTGGGGGGCTATTCAATGAGATGCATGTGCTTTGAAGGTGATAGTTTTTTGGTTCAAGATTTTTGAGTTCATGTATGTGCTAGTGTGCTGTGGTGGGAATAGTTCCAACCAGGAATGATGTGATTATGGAGTATGGACTATGCTAATTTAATAAGTACTATGGTGTTGGAGAAGTTTGTTCTGTTCTGATTTGAAACATCTTAAAATGTATTTTTGACAGACAATGAAGAGGAGGTTAAGGAATCAATAGATGAATATGAGAAAGATGAACGCTTAGATTTGGAGGATAATGATCCTGAGTATGAAGCTGAGGAGTATGGTGGAGTTGATTATGATGAGAAGGAAATTGAACAAGATGAGGGTCATGAGGTGGGCAATGAAGTAGAGGAAGAAGAGGCTGAAGATAATTTAGGTGAAGAAGAGGGTGATACAGGTGAGGAAGAAGTTGAAGATGTTCGTGACGAACTTGAGGGTGAAGAGGAGCATGAACATACTGGTGAGGAGCATGAGCACCCGGACTTTGCTGATGTGGATGACGAGGAACATCGAGAAGTTGTGAAGGAGAGGCGCAAGCGGAAAGAGTTTGAAGTTTTTGTTGGTGGCTTGGACAAGGATGCTACCGAGAGTGATTTGAGGAAGGTTTTTGGTGAAGTTGGGGTTGTTACAGAGGTCAGGCTGATGATGAATCCTCAGACTAAAAAGAACAAGGGATTTGCATTCTTGCGTTTTGAAACTGTGGAACAAGCTAAACGAGCTGTATCGGAGCTCAGAAATCCTGTGGTAATTTTCTTTATCTTCACCATGTTCGAGTTGACTAAAAGTGATTCTGTGTTAAATCACATTTTTATCATCGCATTTTCAGATTAATGGCAAACAATGTGGTGTTACTCCTAGTCAGGACAGTGATACCCTCTATTTGGGAAACATATGCAAGACATGGACAAAGGAAGCTGTAAGTTAATTTTTATTTTCTGAGTCTAATTTCTGAACTCAAACACCAAGTTGTGTTTGATAGTTATTTTCTTAATTCAAGTCTGCTGTGTTTTCTGATCAATGAAACTTCCGGTGCCAGTTAAAAGAGAAGCTGAAACATTATGGAGTTACCAATGTTGAGGATTTGACCTTGGTAGAAGATACTAATGATGAAGGAAAGAACCGTGGGTTTGCATTTTTAGAATTTTCCTCTCGTTCTGATGCTATGGATGCCTTTAAGCGACTGCAGAAGAGGGATGTTGTGTTTGGAGTTGATAAGCCTGCAAAAGTTTCCTTTGCAGATTCTTTTATTGACCCGGGTGATGAAATTATGGCGCAGGTATTTTCTAAATCCAGTTCCTTGGTTTAACCAGGGTTTTTCTACCAATCCTGTGTACCATGGTTCTCTGGCTTTGTTCAAGCATTTGGGTTGCTGTAAAAATGCTTCTGGGTTCCAACACTAAAAGTGGTTTCTTTTTTGGTTGTCTTTATTGTGGATTTTATTGTATTATTATTGCTACTTAGTTTTAAATTCTATTCACATTAGCTCAGCATTTTCCCACAATTTTCTGCGGGTTTGGTGATTGCAATGTCTTAGCTTGTGTAACATCAGTTTAAAGCTAAACTCTTTTTTTATATAAAAGAAGCTACTTGGGTTGCTTTTACGGTTGAACATTAAATTGCTAATAGTTCTGCAGATTTTGTTTAGTTTACTTCTTAAGGCTAGTCAGAGTGATACTTCTGTAGTTTGCTTTATTGTGAGTGGATAAACTATCCATATTGTGGTCTCTGGTATATAGATGCTAGTAGACCTCCAATTTACTGATAAAGTGTATTTATGTTGCAGGTTAAAACTGTGTTTATTGATGCATTACCTCCTTCATGGGATGAAGATTATGTCCGAGATCTTCTCAAGAAATATGGAGAGATTGAAAAGATTGAGCTAGCCAGGAACATGCCAGCTGCTCGTAGGAAGGATTATGGATTTGTTACATTCGGCACGCATGATGCTGCTGTAAAATGTGCTGATAGTATTACTGGCACAGAGTTGGGTGTAGGAGACAAGAAGGTCTGTCTTGGATATTAAATAAACTGCTTATATTTTTCAGTTAATTGGGGCATTTTACAATGCTTTTGCTTCTTTCAGGCAAAAGTTAGAGCGAGGTTGTCAAGACCACTTCAGAGAGGTCGTGGAAAACACATTAGTCGTGGTGAGTATCGTTCTGGTCGAGGATCTGGAATGATGACAAGGCCTTCATGGAGCCGACCTGCACCTCGTACTTTTAGTCGTGGTGCAAGAGGAGTTGGAAGTCGTGCTCCACCTGTCAGACCAGTTAGTGTGAGAGATAGACGCCCTGTCATGTCCATACCAGCAAGAAGTAGGCCAGTGCCTCCTCCATCTAGATCTTATGATAGGAGACCAGTTGGTATGTAGTATTCAGTTTTTTTTAATTGTACACTTGGTTTTAGTGATCATTTATTTCTCATGACAAAATAAATTATTGTATTTATCTTCTTAGCACCTGCATATCCAAAAAGTAGCATGAAGAGAGATTATAGTCGGCGTGAGGATATACCACCTCCAAGAAGTAGAGTTGCTGTAGATTATGGCTCAAGGGTGGCTTCTGAACGAAGACCATCTTACAGGGATTATCCTGCTCGTGGTCCTGGTCCTGGCTACTCTGAGCTCCCTAGAAGCACATCTCGGGCTGCACCTAGGAGGGGCTACGTGGATGATGGATATAGCCAAAGATTTGAGAGGCCTCCACCTCCACCTCCTCCCCATCTAAGTTACCGTGAAGGACGTCCCCGAGATTATGAAACTCTGTCTGGCTCAAAACGCGCTTACTCGGCTATAGTGAGTTTTATTTCTGTTTATAATTGCTCTTTTTGTAACTGGATGTTGTTCTCTAATTGTTGGATGAAATCATCACTTATAACTTTTGTTTTTCTAATCAGGATGATGTTCCTCCCCGATATGCTGATACTGGTGCTCGCCAATCAAGAGCTCGATTAGACTATGACTATGGTGGTAGTGCTTCACAGTATGGAGATGCTTATGGTGATAGGTTAGTTTTGTTTAATATTAAGGTTTTATGTTTTTCTTCATCCCTAAAATTATTGTCATGTAATTCATTTGATACTCGTGATTGTTAGACTTGGAAGATCCAGTATGGGATATGGTGGTAGCAGCAGAAGCTCTATGTCTGGTCAAGATTCACACGGGATGTATAGCAGTCGACAGGGCATGAGTTATGGAGGTGATCTATTAGCAATCAGTGTGATTTATTATTGTCTGCATCAGTATTTTGCTTCTTTTCTTACATTTTTAGAAGTGTTGCTTATCAGGTTCTTTTACTGGTGGTGATGTTGGTGGCTTGTACTCATCAAGTTATGGCAGTGATTACATTTCCCGTGGAAGTGATGTAATGATCCTGAGCTTTCTAAGTCTCTATAGGACATAGTGCTATATATAAGTGTATGGTTTTATTTTATTCTTATGTATTGTTTTTCCCATACTGCAGGTTGGTGGCAGCTCATATTCGTCAGTGTATTCAAGCAGGGGTGTGGGTGGTGGTAGCAGTTATATGGGTGGTGGCGGATCAGGATCTTATTATTAAGGTAAGTAATATGATAACTTATTGGGATTGCATTTTGCTGACTACATCAGGATGCATCCAATATAAGTGAATATTTTTTCTGAGAAATTTCTCTATCCTCGAAATAGCATCTCTAATTTTTTCCCAAGGGCTGGTGAAGGTTGCGCACTGTGGTTACCGTGAATTTATCTATGAACAGATCTGATAAAATAAAGTGGCTGCTGTAGGATGACCGTTGAAGCTTATGCACATTCTGATGCCTACAAATTTGGAGACAAAGGAACATTGCTATTTATAGCCTTTTTTGGAATTTGTTGCAAAATCTAGCTCTTGTCAACTCAAGCTATCCTGGGTCTTCTCTGGATGGATGTATTATCAGTACTTGAATTTGTGCTCTATGGGCTCAAGTTAATTAGAGATGGAAAAAGTATTGAGCAGTGATGTGTAATTAAACCCTGATTTATGAAATCATACTTGGATGGATACTATGAAAGATTTACCCACTGCTCCATCTTCCTTTTCATTTGGACTGAGACCAGGCTAGAGATGCTACTTGTTTGGTTAAGGCTTCATGGGTTTTTACCTGCTGAATTTATCAATAAGTTGGTTCTTTATTTTGAATCTCTAAAGAGATGTTTAGTTACTTTGGATGGATTACTTGTTTTTGCCGTGATTTGATCAGAACAGAAGTGAACTAATTAGTACTTTGTTGAGCTAGTAGTTATAAGAGCACTATCAGCAATTAATAAAGTCAAATGATTAGTTTATTGGGTTTTATTTGACTTGGTGTCATCCTAAGATAGTAAAAGCATATTGCACTGGTAATATTTGTTGCTGCTATGATTTGATACTTTTTGAGGTTTTTGTGCTGAGGGGGACTACTGGACAATGCTAAAGATGCTATGATATCTTTCCTTAGTTAACTTCGTTGATTTCCATAGATCATTTGTACACTGACATGGACCTCAGAAGATCAATTGCCTTTGCAATATCTTGGGGAAATGCTACAATCAAGAGATTAATAGAGTAGCAGATGAGGGTTAAGAATCACCTGTTACCGAGTTTCTGAAGTGGAATTAATTATTAAGGCTGGTTCATTATGCACCCCTGGTTGTTCCACCCTTTCTGCTTAATTGTAGCCAAACCCTATTCCTGAGGCAAAAGTTGACGAAGTTTTATGCTCGTGTAGATTTGGTTTTCGATATTGTTATATGTTTAAGACTGTAAGTGGGTGTTTCCAATTTCCGTATCATGTTAGTATTGGGTTTCAAAAACTACTTTTGTTAAGGCTCTCAAGGAACTGAAGCCATTGCCTACGGAATGGGGTATTGCCCAAGTATGTTTTATTGGTGGATTCGTTTAAGGCTTCAAAGCTTGTTAGGATTTGCGTTTTGGTAATTTAGATGGTTTTTCGTATAATTTTTGTTAGGATTAGAGTTTTGCTAAACCAGATGATTTATATCGTACAATTTGCTCATGCATATATAACATGGATTTCAGATTATTATCGTATGAAATATTCTTAGGTGTGAAGTTCAGAATTGTTAAGCATAAGAATTGCTCTCAAAGCGTGGCTTCTTACATTTAATTATTCTTTAGTTTGGTGAGTGAGGGTGGTTATCTACTAACCTAAGTTTTAGTTTCCAGTTTGTTCTCTTTCTCTCGGTGCAGGGTCTAAGATCTCTTCAAGCCGTTTGGTCACACTCTATGCATATGGTACTTTTTGTTTTTAATTTTTGGTTTGACGCTGGTTTTTGTAAATCAATGTTTTGTCGATTGCTCATGCATTGTTTCCATTGTAAACTCTGGTTAAACTAACGTGCTCGGCAGATTCCTGCTCATTGATGCATGTGTGCATATACTGATAACAAACATATTGTATAATTATAACTAAAGAAAACAAGGTTCTTAGAATTTAAAGTAGTCCTAGTTAGGTTTAAGATGACCCTGTGACATGTTTTTACTTCATTTCAATTTATCCTTTTAATTGTTGTTGGATAACTATATGCATATTACTTACTAGAAACTTCACGAGAATGAGAGATAATATATTGTTGCATCACTACGACATGTTTGCCAAATGCAGAATTTCCTACTAGAGGGAGAGATTATTTAGAAGCGTAAGAAAACGTAGCGCAACTAGGAATAGAATACCACAAATACGAAAAAAGTGAGAATAATTAAGGAACGAGGGTTAGGTGAAGGTGGTGAAGAGGGATAAGGAGAAGAAAGAACCAGAAGAGAAATATATTAGTTAAAGGTTGAGAAAAACAGATAAATAATTAACTTGAGAATTTTCCAAATACAAAAAGTTAAACAGAAATTGCCGTGGAGCATCTAAATATTTATGATCTAAGCTGAAATAAATTTGTGTTTAGCTAAAAAAAGGAGGTAGGGGAGGGGACGTTTTAACTTTTAAATCAAATTATACTTGCCATGCTATTATTTTCCATTAATCAAATTAATATTTGAATATGAAGTGATTTGTTCTCATTACCATAAATGTGAAAGGAGAAAAAAATGTGGGTGTCTTTAGGCAAATTTTCCTGTAAGAAATTTCGCACCACCCGGTTTTCTTGTGGAAAAGAAAATTTATCAAGTTAGAATTATTTGTTATACAATTTTGTGAATGAAAATTTAAGTTGACAATTCTTTTCCTTTTCGACGAATGCTGACGTGAAATTTTGAAAGCAGAAAAGAGAATGAAGAGCTTGTTTTCTGGTTGTATTCTCATATTTTTTATGTCCCTTTTCATGGAAAGCCGTAATTTTTTCAATTAAAATATTATTGCAACAATGATTGTTTGATTATCAGTGTTAATATACTGCGATTCTTTTATGAATTCAAAACCGACAAAATTGTTACATAACCATGGATAATAGAGAAGAGATTAAGGTATAATTTGCGTATAATTGACTTTCCTCAAATTTTGTATGTCAACATTTTCTTCAGAACATTTTTTAGTACCAATCCTTTGTCACGTTGATGAATAAAAAATTTATCAATGGGGTTCTCCCACAACCACACACTAGATAAAAAAAATTGCATCGTAATTGACTTTTATGAATTTTGTTTGGAAGAAAATCATGCTTAATAAGATTTCCGTATAGAAAATAGTTTGTGATTGTATTAAATATTCTGTTCTATTGCATCTATTCCGTTGTATCAGTGTTCATCAGCTACACAATCAATTATTTAGTGATGGTTTGATTATTAATTTAGGAAACTCCTACCACTTATGCTAAGTTGGGATTGGTTTACAACTTTTTGTCAATTCATGGGGTGACGAACAATGTTTCTTTCACAACATGAATTTATTTATTCTATAATTTAAATAGTATTGTCAGATTCAAATTCCGAACTCTCTTAATTAAAAAATCTTACTCAGTGAATAACCTATGTTCCTATATAAATATTATGCCAAAAATGTATACACACAAGTGTTGTATTCAGAATTTAAAGTTGTTTTGATTTGAATGGTGCTCACTGTCACTTAAAAGTATGGGCCACATGAATGAGACATGTTGACCAAAGCTTGCTTTTATAACAGATTCAAAATTTGTGATGCACAATTCTTGTAAACCCTAAGAAATTTGAATTGTGATCCACCATTTTAATTTTTGAGGTGGTGCTTTTATAATTACAATTTTTGTAATACATCATATTATGTATAATTTATTGAAGGCAATTTTATTGGCATCAGATAAAAATATTATGAATATATATATTCCGATTCAAACTCAAAATTACTGATTAAATTAAAATAATTCCGTGTTATATAATCTAAAATTATAAAATTGAAATTCTTTAATTTATGTTGTACCCATTCTCCATAAAACGTCCTTAATTCAAATGATATTAATTTATTCATTTTAACTAAGGTATGTTTGAGTATCGTGGATGAAAAAAATATATTGAAAAAGAGACCTTTTAAAGATAGTAAGTCAGATTTTTGACAAATATTATTCATCGAAAAAAAATTAGTAAATAATTTTTCCCATTGGAATAGTATATAATTTTTTGAAGCAGTCTTCACCCCACTTGATATAGTTGTCCAATTATTGCACATGTTGTTCATTGAAATTCTAAGAATTAGCACAACTGTGAATGACCACAAACTGTTCTCTCATACAAATATGAACCTCAGAATTACAGTATTTTATTTTCTGCTACCCCAATGCCAAACTGGCTCTATAGTCACAATTAATTATGGATCAAGAATTCAATACCCTCTACAGTTCTATAATAACTGCAGTTGGTGCAGTTCATAATCTCACCTTTCATTTTCGCCTTTAATACATTTTCATAGAGTTTTGGGATGCATGATTCAATAGAAAATTTTAGGAGGACAGTTCATCGTTTACATTTTTATATAAGAATTTGAAATATTTTATAATAAAATGTGTTATTTAAGTAAATTTTTTTACAGAAGTTAAAATTTTATGAGTAATTTGAATTTTTTTAAACTAAATAATTTTAAATTATATATGAATAATAAGAATTTAAAATTTATCATATTCTTATATTCTTATATTCATATATGTTTTCTTTTGTACTTTTTGCTCAAGTCAAATTTGATTGGAAATTAAGAATTTAATTAGTACTAAAATATTATTGGTTGAGATGATTATTTTTCAATTTATATTAATTAAGATTTTTTTATTGATACAAGTTATTTTTAATTTAAATTGATACAAGTTTCTTTTAATTTAAATTATTAATATTGATACAAGTTATTTTTATTGTAATTTTTATTTTTAATTTAAATTATTAGAAATATTTTTTTATTATAGATCACTACTATTATATTAGTTAGAGTTTTTATTTTTTTATTTTTAATGTTAACGAGTTAATTTTTGGCTAATGTGAATTAACTTTTTTTATTGATATTTATTGTAATTATTATGTTATTGATATTTCGTAATGATTATGTTTTATTATCTAACACTAATGTTAATTTTGTTAATATTTTCTTTTATTATTTTTCTAAGGTTAGTGAGGAAAATTTTCAATTAATGTAATTTAAGATTCTTTTTGATGTCAAGGAATTTTTTATCCAATGATCGAAAGCTCTCCAAGAAATTACTAATCAATTATACTGTAAAAATAATTTTAATTGTTGTGAGTATATCAACAAAAATAATCTCACTCATGTCGATTGAGAAATGACTTTGCCAATATCAATATCAGTTATAAACTGCGACTTAAAAAATAACATTAACGGAGATACTAAACAAAATAAGGAATATAGAAAATTTTAAATTATTAAAAATTGTTTAATATTTAGATAGTTTTTTTGTATGATGATAATTGAAATATTTTGTCTAAATGAAAAAAAAAATTAAAATTTAATAATTTTAAATTGCTTTATTTAAACTAAACATCCAAAAATAAAATAATTTAAAATAAGATTAATTTAAATTTAAGGTATTTAAATATTCCATAAATTATAAAATTCCTAGTCTAGGTAAGCGTAGTTTTAAGGGAATTGTAGATTCACTAAACTATTTATTTTGCCACAAATTTGTCTAGAAAGAAGAGCATTACTCCTTTTCCATGTCTTCAATAACCATAGATAGGTTGTGGTAACCTAAACGTGGATAAGAATGAAAAGTGTCAAACTATACGAAGAAAAAAAAAAAAGATTTAAGAAATTAAATAACTAGTATTTTAAAGCTGTCATTCTGAAAAGGATGTTACCCAACCACCATCCCAACTTTAGGGTTTGTCTTAGACCTAAGAACTCAGTCATAGCTCATATTTAGAAATTTCAACTTGTGGTACCAATCATTGATCTAATCTTCAGGAAACAATATACTTACAAATTATAAATGATTTTTCTTTTGCATAGACATGTATATTATATTAAAAAAATTAGAAAGTTAGTGAGACCAACTCCTTTCAAACGTGACAACATAGATCCATCCCAATTTAGTGAAAGACAAAACAAATAAATACATTAAGAATCTTAGTTCAAATGAAAAAACAAGCTCCTTCTTTGATTGCTTCATCTATTTTTTAAGTTTTTCTAAACTCTAAATCCTAAATCTTTTAAGGTTATTTTAATTTTTGAAAAATCACATTTGAAAAACCCAATTGATTCTATTGAAACTTAAAACAACACAATTTTAAAGAAGTTAAAATTGAAATATTAAGCCAAAAATAATTAAAATTAAAAAAATTTCAGACTTTGCTTGTGAGATTGTATTGAGACAAGTATGTCTAAAATACCAAATAGTATAAGAAACTTGGAAAGAACAAAATATATATATTAAAAAAAGTGAGAAGAAGAAAAAGTAAGAAGAATGAGAATAAAAAAAAGTAGTTTACTTTGCCAGTCTGTAATAGATTCACTACATTTACAACTAGTCAATGCATTGAGAAAAATGCAAGGAATAATGAATCAAACAGCTAGCTGTTGTTGCTGCTTTTGATGAGGAGATTCATCTTCATTGAAGCACAAGTGATGAGGCTTTAATGTTCTTCCTAAAGTTAGGGTGGAATCTGCAAAATTTAGCACCATTTCTCTTTGGAGATGGAGACAGTAGGCTTGGAAGGTTCCTGGGGTCACATTCAAGTGAAACCCTAAACCAAACAGAAAATCCAACTCAAGAAAATTCATCTCTATTTTTGTGATGCCCCCAACTTTGGCATAGTATGCATTGTTGTAGTACCTGAAAAATCATGCACAACAATAGAACATGAATTAGGTCAATGTCATGCAAAGTGTTTTTTCATGCAGAAATGTTTGGCATTATTTGTTTTTACCTTGTAACTCCATGTTCCAAAATTATATTACACAATTAATGAGAAAAAGATTAATTTCCATGAAATACTTATTTTCTTCTATTCATAAAATTAAATTTGAAACATTTTTTTAAATTAGTTCCAGTTGTACTCAAATAACAATTTGCTGGTGTCTTTAGAAGATTTAATAAGAACCACCTAATTATAAAACTAAGTGATTATGCCATGAAAAATAATTCTTCTCTAGTTACATTTTCAATAACACACTCTATTTATTTACCTACCTATATATATATATATATATTAAATAAGAGATATTTGCTGGATATGTGCAGTAAACTCATGGGATCACATGGGAGATTGTCTCTTCTCAATGGAAAGCCAGCCTGGCCATAGTGTTTTTCACAAACAATATTATATTTTTAAGGAAATATTGTTATCAAAATCACAAAACTTTACGTCAGAGAGAATTATAGAAGATTAAAAAACACCCCAAAAGGAAAAAGATATTTTTTTTGTAGACTACATTTCACAGAAATCTGGGGTTTTAAGACATTTAATTTTTGTCCTGGTGCTGAAATACTTCAAAATCTAGAACAAGAAAAATTCATGAGAAATGAACAGAAAACTGAAACTGTTTTGTAAACATTCTCAAAAATTAGACACAAACTCCATGATCATGCAATATCTACCAATTGTTTCTTCTCTAGAAACCCTTTTTCAAAGTTCTGAATGAAAAATTGATCATTAATAGAATGAAAAAAGATAGGATGAAACAAAACAAGCTAAGTATATCTAACTTATAACAAAAAACGAAAACAATTCCTTCTAAACAACCAAAGATTTCATCACTAGTTAACCTAGTTCTTAAGCACACATGAAAAAGTTTCAAAACCAAGAAAACTCAATCTGAAAAACTGTTTTCTTTTTCAGTTTCCACCAAGCCAAGAACATAACAATCATAGATTTTGCCAATCTCAACAACAAAGTGTTCTTCATTCACATGATCATTCCTTTGAAGCTGTCTATTGAGATGATGAGGAGGGAGAGAGACTCACATGTCATCCATGAATTTGGCAGCTACCATGACACTTGTGATCAACAATCTATGAACATTGAAGGAGTTGATAGGGAGAGAGGGTTGTCTCTGAGTGAAACGGTCGAGGTAGACATAGGCAACGATGAAGCATGAGGGGCTGCAATTGGCATACTTGAAGATTCTCTCAAGGTAGCTCTGAATTGAGATGTTTGGTCGTGTCAAGCCATGGAACACTGAGATCTTGTGCTGCTGTTCAAGCTGCAGCTGGTTGTGATCGTTTGACTCAGCCACCTTTTCCAGAATGGAGGAGAGGAAAGTGATCACCTTTGGCATCACACTTGGACTCTCCTCCTCTGCCATGAACACTCACAAGGGTTTGATGCAACAAATGTTTCAAATTTTCATGTGGGGTGTGTGTGTGTGTTTATATATATATATATATGTATAGCCAAATTTCTATACTATGCAATGAAAAGTTAGGTTAAAACCAACACGGTCCACCATATAGATAGATAGATAGATGAGTCCATTATTTAAAGTGTGTTGTTAGAAGTATGATTCCTAATGATGTGAGTGGAGAAACTTTTATTTGAAAAATGAGTTTTATTTTGGTGACATCTTAGTGAGGAAATAATTAGTGTTTGGCTGACTATTTAGAATATCATTGGTAAAAGGATATATATGTTGAAGGATATAATGAATATTCTCTTAAAAAAGCATTAATTAAGCCTTCATTTTTTTTTATATTTTGATATAATGAATGACTTGTTTTAATAAGTGTTTTTATTTTGTCCTCTTAACCTAAGTATTTGGTCCATGTGATGGACAAAATGTGCACACATATGAAAACAAGATGGTGCTCTTTTCTTTCACCTTTTTAATTGTGTGAATTTGGTTCCTTTATTCCTAGAATTTAATATCTCAATATTCTTATTATTTAATTTAGTTTGTCTATTAACCTTTCTTCCAATGCTTAACAAGAATTTTTATATATTTTTTTTAATTATGCAATTTTAGTTTAAGTAAAGTGTCAGATTAATATTCTTTAACTAATATTATGATATTGTATATAATTAGTGTAAAATTGCAAAATTAAAAGGTAGGTGGACTGAAATTGCAATTAATCTTATATATATATATATATTCATAGAGAGAGAGATTGTTAGAATAGGTACTTTTGTTGATGCAAAATGGCCCTATTAATTTAAATAATGCCTTGCAAGTTGGCACATAAGTGGTGGTATGTGTCCTTTTGGGCTATAAAAGTTTTGGGGTTTGAGTTGGGTAATGATTTTGATTTCCTCTTTAATTTCAAAACTTGACTTGTAAAAGAGGGAAGTGTGGTGCGTTTATTGGGGATTAATGTCCTTTTCTCCAAATTAATTAGTGGTCTAATTTCTTATTTGTGGTTAATTAATTTGTTTGTGACCATGGATGACATGTCACACCCTTTCATGTGATTACATGTGGGGAATTTGAGACTCTAGTGTAAAGGTCCCACTATTTTTAGACCCTTGCATGTGTTTTGATTCTAGTACAAGTGGGTTACATTACATGGATTTGCCATGTTGGTCCACACCATTATACTATACTATACTTTTGTTCTTTTATATATATATATATATTAAATAAAGGAAAACACCATAGAGGTGGTGCTTTTTGATCAAGATTGGTTCTTGTGACCCAAATAAATTCCAAAGCTTGAATGATGGTGTTCTTTTTGTGATAATATTTAAGGCTTTGGAAGGCATCCAACTTTGATAGATTAGATTTCTTTTGTAGATTTCGTTTCTAAAAGGTTAAGGTTAAATGATCTAGCATGTTTAGGAAAGATTGTTTTTAGATATTCAGTTTTTCTTTTTTTGGATGAAATATCTGTTTAATTTTTACCAGTATATTTAGAACAAATAAATGAAATATGTTAAAGAAAATATGGAATTTTTTAACTTGACAAATTCTTTCTCCTTTAGCTTCTTACATACTATTTTTCTTATGGAAAAACTAATATTTTGTTGAATTTAATTATTTTAAAGCCCCTTTTTAACATACTTACTCAAATAAAAACTGGTTTTAATTATAATTGATTATAAAAAAAAAATTTCAATTATTGAAATAATTTTAATAGTCTCCACAATCTTCCCAAACGAAATCTCCACGAAATTACTTTTTTTTTTTTTAATTTTATAAAAACACACATGCTACACATTACGTACAATCAACCAGTGACTTTTTACTTTTTTATTCACAAAATTTGAACACGTATATAGAAATTTATATTAACTTACATTACCCTATTCAACTAATTGAGTTAAATTCGTTTATACTTTCTCAACCCTCATATTCTTAACCTAAAATTTGAATCTTACGGAAAACTATTTTTTTTTTTTTATAAAATATCACAAAATCAAATTAAAAAAACTGAAACTTACATTTATTTATATATTATAATTTGATTGTATATTTTAGTAAGTATAAGATTATTAACACATTCTCTCGCATTGAAAACTCATCATTTTAAACGTGAGAATAAAAGAAAACTTAATAACAAGTAATATAATAAATCTAATAATCTAATTAAGTTTTGACATCATATTATAAAAATAAATTTTAAATATAATTTGATCACATAAAACAAATTTGAAAAGGTGAGTGTCCCCACATATAATTTAATTTAACCATGTGAGATCTCCAACTTTATATATATATTTAAACATTAAATATAAACATATATTTATTAAAAATCGCTTCATCAAACACTAGTGAGAGGCTAATTAATGTTTTTCTATATCCAACCTGGTTAATTGTATTCTTGTCGTGTTGATTGGTACATAGCAACTACCCCTAATCTTGGGATAGCCTGAGAGGACCAATGATTCTGCCTCAAATCTAACATTAATTGAAGATATTCAAATGAAAATTTGGACACTTTATAAGAAGTTTGCAGAAAGAAACAAGAGGTAGAATGAGATGTATGCATTTTTGGCATAAGTACCAAGAAACAAAAACCTAGTTGGAACTATGGACTCTTATAATGGCAAAAATAGAGACACAAGAACCTTTGCAACGTGTGTTCCTTTGCATGTGGATCCAATCTAACGTGAGACAAAAGCAAAACACAGTGTCATGCACATTAATTGTGTAACTTGGTTTAAGAATGTAACCACTTCTACTTTGGTTAATCTCAGAAGGAAACTATTGTTTGGAAGTAGATGCTTGCTAATGAAGAAAGTAGTTTGTCATTGTCCAAACTATAGGGACAAAAACTAAACATGCATGTCCTGTGGTAAAAGCTATTCAAATTTATTTTATTAAAGTATTTTCAAAATTCCAACTACGTTCTATTAAAATAAGATTAGCAAATAAGTTTAGGTATTATCATTGCAATAAGAGATTACGTTTTGAAATTAAAATCACAATAAGTGATTAATGGTAAGTTGGAATAAGTTTCTCTATAAAAAAAAATTTATCAGGGAAAAATAAAAAATGAAATAAACTTTTTTTTTTGTAAGTAGTTTGTGTGAGCTAATTTGGAGAAAGTCTCACTTATGAATTTTATAAATTCATATTTTTAAATTTATGTATTAGTTAATTTTAATTTATTGAAAGAAGCGTTTCATTTTTTATTTTTATTTTTTCTTCTCTTAAAAATGTTTATGAAGAAACTTGTCTAAATATACCTTAAGTTAATAAACTACGATGGCATTAAATAATTAAATTTAACATGACAATAAATAATTAAATTCAGATACCAAAATAACATTAACTTCAAGGTAAGTTTTTTAATAATAAACTTAAAATGAGACAAATTATATTTTTAAGATTTTTGTAATTTAATATTTAAAAATTAATTACTAATAAATTATATTTTCGAAAACCAAAAAGCATTGATCAGAAGAAACTTAGTTTATATGTCTAATCTAGTATAATCTAGTATTTCCGTATTATTTTCAACAGCAGGTGAATGACGGTTATCTTGGTGTCAAATATGCAAATCAACCAAACCAACACTCTTTCTCCAATTGAACCAATAATGCATTTCCGGGTGTGAAGAAGAAGAAGATTATACATAACATAATTAAATAACGTAATTAAATAATAGAGATAAATATAACATAATATGATGGAGTAAAATTTAAATTCTATTTTTTAATATTATATCATAATTTAATCTATTTTAATATTACTTCTTGTCATACTATTGTTTGACTACTCACATTGACATCGAATATGGTTCGAGTATATCTCATTTGTTATTTGGTAATGACAATTTCTTATTCTTTTAGGAAAATGTTAAGTTAATGAAAGTAATGGCAAGATAAATATTTTGACCCAAATATGAGATATTTCATAGGTTCATTTTGTTTTGCACCCGATACTTTTCTTCTATACTCCATAAATATTAAAATTATAGCTTTGTTTTAGTTTAAACTTTTTGAATTTTGTAATAGTTCTCTAGGTTGTTGGAAGTTGTTATTTTCTGTCTAATGTTTGATGTATGATCGGGCTGTTTAAGTCACTCATTATTTGCTGCCCGGATTTATTATGGAATGGAATAAGAAGAGACAAAACAATGGAATGGAATAAGAAGAGACAAAACCTTCTTGTTTCTTGTTATATATAAAAATGTGAGTATAAAGGTTTAGGGTTTACAAATTTAATATTTTAAGGTTTTAGGCTAAAGGTGATGTTATTTTTTTAGGTGGGTTTGACTATTATCTTGTTCTTGTTTCATATTTTTAAGACATTTTCTCTTAAGTTTTCCCGCATTTTATCTTTAAAATTATATACTATCTTCTCAAATTTCGTACTCATCAACTAGTTTATAGTTTTTCGATTAGCATAAGGAATTTGTTGCGATAAAGATTGATGGAGAAATTGTGGCAGATGGAGATCCAGATATCACAAAAAAAACCACCTCACAGTTCACAAGAAACTTCTTGAATATTATTTTACTATATGAGCTGCCTTCTTCGAAGGAGAAATTGGCATAACATGTTGTTTGGACAATCCTTTTGACATGTTACAGAAATTGGAAAACAGTGGTAGAGTAAAGGAGCAATCATCCTTAGATTTTGGGCAATGTTTTTCCTAAACTTAATTTACATAGCAATTCTTACACGGTCATTGGCTTTTCGTGTGCCTGCATACTCAATATTGATGCTACTTTTGCTCTATTACGTTTTGGCATTTACAGAAGCAATGTCTGGCTCTAGTGTTATATGGAGTTCTGCTCAAATCTTTAGTCTTCTGTTTGGTTTTGGAGGGGCACTTGGCTTGATGCTGCTTACTGGGTCCATCATCATGGGGTAAAGTCAGGTGCCCAGTAAACATCATCAAGCCAAGTGCCCATCCAAAACCAAACAAAAGACTAAAGATTTAAGCAAAACTCCACATAACCCTAGAGCCAGACATTGTTTCTACTAATGCCAAAACATAATAGAGCAAAAATAGCATCAGGATTGAGTATGCATGCACACGAAAAGCTAATGATTGTGTAAGAATTGCTATGTAAATGAAGTTGAGGAAAAACATTGCATTCAATGTCAGTGGGAGAAACATAGAAAGTGCTTTTCCAAAATCTAGGGGTGATTGCTCCTTCACCTTACCACTGCTTTCCAATTTTTGTAACATGTCAAAAGGATTGCCCAAAGAATATGCTATGTCAATTTCTCCTCCGAAGAAGGCAACCCATATAGTAAAATAATATTCAGGAAGTTTCTTGTGAACTGTGAGGTGGCTTTTTTGTGATATATGGATCCCCATCTACCACATTTTCTCCATCAATCTTTATCGCAACAGATTCCTTATGCAGATAGAAAAATTATAAACTAGTTGGTGAGTAATAAATTTGAGAAGATAGTATATAATTTTAAAGATAAAATGCTGAAAAATTTAAGAAAAAATATATCAGAAATATGAAACAAGAACCAGATAAGAGTCGAACTCACCTAAGAAAATAACATTATCTTTAACCTAAAATCTTAAAATATTAAATTTGTAATTTTTTTATATGTTGCTTAACTTTATCATAATACTTAGACTCACATTTTTATATATAACAAGAAACAAAGAAGTTTGACTCTTCAGACATTTAAATATAGTGAAAGAATATGTTTTACCCTTCAAAATTGTATACAAATCTAAGTGACTTTTGTCATATTGTGTATTTTGTTGCACTTAAAAAAAAAATCAATTTCTTTGCACTATAGGAAGATTAACCACCTACAAACTTAAATTGAAAATTTCAAATTGTTGTTGTTAACTTGTCAATTAGGATTAGCTTCTATTTATTTTTAATCCAAAACTAATGTGTAAAGAGATATTAAGAATCAATAAAAAATTTATAAGATATTAAAAAAAATTCAAAACAAACAAGAAGCACAAGAAAATAAAGATAAATTATCTTCAATTATATTTCGCTAAGCACCATCATGTAGGACTAATTTCAATTATATAACTTTCAAATAATCTGCAATAGACAAAGGTTGTGTATAGTTGACAATAATTTACTAATGATAATGAAAAGTACTAAAAATCATATTGTTATATATGAGTAAATAAAATGGCTTGTTACTAGTTAGTTTGTAAGTACCTTAGAAGTCTCCATATTTATATTAGTCGGGCCATAAGCAATATAATCTCTAAATTCCTGTACATAAAACAATAAACAATAAAGATATGGTACTTAAGAAGTAAAGGTAAATTCAATTTCAATAATAAATAGTTATTAATTGATTCAATAAGTACCTTAATTGCCTCCTTTAGGGACTTTCCAAAAACATGATCAAGAGGTTTTTATATTCTTTTTCTTTCTTGTATGTAAGTTATCTAGTTATGCGAGAAACAATATAAAAATATATAAGAATTCATAAAAAAAATTAACAATATTTATGTACATATGATATTTTTATTGTAAATAAGAATAATAAAGATATGGTAATTCAAAAGTAAAATGAATTTAATTTCAACAATGAATAGTTACTAATTAATTCTATAAGTACCTTCTCAAATGCCTTCTTTATGTCAACACAAATTTTCTAAAAAAAATAAGAATAATTAATTATTTATATAATTTTATTTTCATAATAATATTATAACAAATATTAAAGTGTGTGAATTATCAATATTTACTAACGGCATCAAATATAACTTTTCAAATATTTTTTAATAACCAACAATAAATTAAATAATATAAAAAAAGAATATTTTAAGAGTGTTCTAACTCTTATACAAGTCATCAATATCCTGAGAGTAAACATCATAAATGAAAAAGCTTGGAGGCTTCTGACAAAGAAAGAAGATAAGATAAAAAAAAATAACAAACTTGCAAAAGAAAATAGAAAATATATTAAGATTAACAAAAAGAGAGAACATGCCAACTTTTGAAGGACTTTCAAAGGATAAATTCAATGGTTGTTTGTATTTGAAGGAACTCTTCAAGACAAAAACAAAAGACAAGAGTCACATGCTCTAGTGATTTTCAAAGTATTATAACAAAATTATTTGTATTTAAAATTCAAGCGTAAGTTTACAAGGACACTTTGCATTTTTTTAGTTTCTATCAAGATGAATAAAAATAGGTATCAAGCAATATAAACGCAAGAAAATAAATGCTAAGTGTGAACAAAAAATAATTCCATCTATTATGAATACAAGTCTACAAGTCTGATGATGATGTTTAAGCCAATGATTACCCTTAATATCACTAATTATATAATTAACACAAAGTTAACTTCCTAGCATTAGATTAACACATGGATTACCTTAAAAGGCGAAAAAGAACTTGAAAGAAACACATGCAATGTTCTTGAAAAGGGGAGACATAAAATATTTATAACGTTCACGTACAATTGAAAGTGGTATATATAAGTAGTTACAACTAACACATGACTTTAATAGTGACATATTGAAATTAAATTCAGTAATCGAATTAAAATAAAAAATGAATACGTAATTGCGGAAAAATAACACAAAACACGAACTTAGAGATAAATGGAAGTGGGAGAACCTCGAGGGACCGGATTGAATAAAAGTTTTAGCCACTCATGGTGGAATCAACACAAACAATAACTAAAGATAGAAGTGCAGAAGCAAATGATTATGGAAAATAAAATAAAATTGCAAAAGCCGATAACGATCCAAGAACAAGAAACAAGCACGAGAATTTGTTATTCAAAAATCCATCTAAAAAAACCTTGTTAGTGGCTGGCTCCGTTTTTTCTCTAATATTTAATAAAAATGCACAATTTTGATTCTAACTAATTTGGAGGTGAAATGACTAAGTTATCCTCAATTGAATATTTTCGCTCAGAGTGTTGTCTATATTCTATATATCAAATTCAAGGCTAATTTTTTCTACTTTAGAGTCCGAATTTGGTCTTGGACCCTCTCACAAACGTTTGTAGATATTTGAGTTATCTACAAAATGAAATAAAAATAAAGTTAATCCAAGGTCTATAGCAAAAGTTATGGACCAAATAGGAAACATGCTCAAATCTGGAAAATTTTCAAAAATTTCACAAATTGAATCAAACTTTCAATTAAAGACCAATAAATCCAAATACAGTAAAATAGTTCAAAATTTATCATTATTCTTGTCACTATGCAATGGAAGAGCGGTTAAAATAAATACATATCAATAGTAAAAAAAAATTTGTCTCTACTTCATGAGCCGTTGTAGGCTTCCTGAATTCTTGGTGTTTACAGTCTAGGAAAGACATGCAATGCATGTGAGATAGGATATCAATGTACTGGCAGGAGATCCTTGAAGCTTTAGGTTTTGTTATGCTCACATTTTTTGTCTTTTTGTGCGACTGTATTTTATGACTGATGTCATTTGAATGTAGTTATTTATTCGATGACAGAGATCTATCATATCTATTTCTTCTATTTTTATTTGGTGCTAATTCTTGCTTGATGCGATGAATTAAATCGGTTAACAAGTTGGGGTTATTATTTTATTCATGACAAATGCATAAGGTGGTAAGAGTTTAGGATGGTTTACAACTTGGGAGAACCTAATTTATGAGTTTCCTCTCTACTTATTTGTTCTAGCCGTGTTCTGTGTTACATCTTCATTCTTAACTTGATATTTTCTTATGTGGGTTTTTTCTTTTGGTTGTTTTCCTTCCTTTCTCGACTGTATAGTTGACAAAGATACAACTAAATAACCGATTTATAACATAATCGTAACATATTAACAGAATATAACAGATCGGGCCTAAATATTCTAGGTTCACTACAACTCTATAAATACAGGCTTAATCACTTTAAATAAGATACTCTTAAACTTTGACTTAAATACTAACTCAGTACTGTAGCACGGTGGAATTTGGAAGGTGGAATTTGGAACGTTTGGAAGTACTGTAAGATGGTGGAATCTGGAGCACAACATAAATAACGATCAAGAAGCAGCAAGAAAGGAGCAACATAAATAACGATCAAGAAGCAGCAAGAAAGGAGCAACATAAATAACGATCAACATAAATAACGATCAAGAAGCGTGAAATATGGTGCGTTTGGAACAGCAAGAAAGGAACAACATAAATAACCATCAAGAAGCAGCAAGAAAGCAACAAGAAAGGAAGCAACATAAATAACGATCAAGAAGCGACTCTAGAAGACACTCTTTCCATGTCAAGAAGTATTGTTTCCATATCAAGAACTGTTCCAATCTTGAAGGCATTGGTTTCTGGAGTGGAGTAGCATGAGAAAACTTTGTACTCTGAGAATTACTCGTGGTACTCTACAAGTATTTCAGATTTTAATTGGATATCGTCTTTGTTAACAATCCTTTTGGTGAATAGGATTTGTTTAGCACTAGCATATGCATGAAGCTGAAAATCAAACAAGAACGGCTCAAGATAACCTAATTTCTTCTACGTATTGAGCTGTAGTTGATCACCGAACATTAAGATTTGAATTGTGATACGTTTATCTGCAGTAGGGTTGGTTCATTTTTGTGTGATGATCTGTACCTCATCGAGCCCTGTCATGTTTTTGAATTCTTGAATTTATTAATTTATCTTATCCTTTCTTAAATTCTTGGGTCTTTATTACCAATATCTTTCTGAATTTAAATATAGTTCTCAATTTTTTTGTCTGGGTGTTGATTTCTTTTTGTGTTGACTTGTTTGTGTCCATTCCTTTTTAGCATGTTGAGATTGTAAGACTGGTTGAGGATTAAAATCTGGAAGTGTACGCAAAAGACATGCAACAGAAGCTAAGGAAGAATATCTAAAAAGTGGAAAGAGATCCTTCATGCTTAGGTTTTGTTATCAATACATTTTGTTTTCTTTATTCGTGACTTGCTATTTGATGACGGATGTCTACTTGAAATTTGGATGCAGTTATTTTGATGACAGAGATCTATGTAATCTTGGGTTAATCCATGTGTTAATCCAATGCTAGGAAGTTAACTTTGTGTTAATCATATAATTAGTGATATTAAGAGTAGTCATTGGCTTAAAGATCATCATTAGACTTATGTTCATAATAGATGAAATTATTTTGTGTTTACACTTAGCATTTATTTTCTTTAGCATTTATTTTCTTGCGTTTATATTGCTTGATGCCTATTTTCATTCATCTTAATAAAAACTAAAAAAATGCAAAGTTTCCTTATAAACTTACACTAAATGGTAAATACAAATAATTTTGTTATAATACTTTGAAAATTACTAGAACATGTGACTCTTGTCTTTTGTTCTTATCTTGAAGAGTTTCTTCAAGTACAAATAAACATTAAATTTATTCTTTAGAACTCCTTCAAAAGTTGGCATGTTCTTTCTTTTTGCTAATTTTGATCTATTTTCTATTTTCTTTTACAAGTTTGTTATTTTTTTTTATCTTACCTTCTTTCTTTGTCGTAAGACACAAGCTTTTTTTCATTTATGATGTTTACTCTCAGAATATTAATGGCTTGTAAAACATTCCTAAAATATTCTTTTTTATATTATTTAATTTATTGTTGGTTATATTTGATGCCATTGGTAAATATTGATAATTCACATACTTTAATATTTGTTATCATATTATTATGCAAATGAAATTATATAAATAATTAATTATTCTTATTTTTTTAGAAAAATCGTGTTGACATAAAGAAGGCATTTGAGAAGGTACTTATAGAATTAATTAGTAACTATTCATTGTTGAAATTAAAATCATTTTACTTTTGAATTACCATATCTTTATTATTCTTATTTACAATAAAAATATCATATGTACATAAATATTGTTAATTTTTTTTATGAATTCTTATATATTTTTATATTGTTTCTCGCATAACTAGATAACTTACATACAAGAAAGAAAAAGAATATAAAAACCTCTTGATCATGTTTTTGGAAAGTCCCTAAAGGAGGCAATTAAGGTACTTATTGAATCAATTAATAACTATTTATTATTGAAATTGAATTTACCTTTACTTCTTAAGTACCATATCTTTATTGTTTATTGTTTTATGTACAGGAATTTAGAGATTATATTGCTTATGGCCCGACTAATATAAATATGGAGACTTCTAAGGTACTTACAAACTAACTAGTAACAAGCCATTTTATTTACTCATATATAACAATATGATTTTTAGTACTTTTCACTATCATTAGTAAATTATTGTCAACTATACACAACCTTTGTCTATTGCAGATTATTTGAAAGTTATATAATTGAAATTAGTCCTACATGATGGTGCTTAGCCAAATATAATTGAAGATAATTTATCTTTATTTTCTTCTGCTCCATGTTAGTTTTGAACCAATTTTCTTTTATTATTTATAAATTTTTTATTGATTCTTAATATCTCTTTACACATTAGTTTTGGATTAAAAATAAATTGAGGCTAATCCTAATTGACAAGTTAACAACAACCATTTGAAATTTTCAATTTAAGTTTGTAGGTTGTTAATCTTCCTATAGTGCAAAGAAATTGAATTTTTTTTTAAGTGGAACAAAATACACGAAAGTCACTGAGATTTATATAAAATTTTGAAGGCTAAAACATAGTCTTCCATCATATTTAAATGTTTGAAGAGACAAAACTTCCTTATTTCTTGTTATATATAAAAATGAGAGTTTAAGTATTACGAAAAAGTTGAGCAACATATAAAAAAATTATAAATTTAATATTTTAAGATTTTAGGTTAAAGGTGATGTTATTTTCTTAAGTGAGTTCAACTCTTATCTTATTCTTGTTTCATATTTCCGATATATTTTCTCTTAAATTTGTCAGCATTTTATCTTTAAAATTATATACTATCTTTTCAAATTTATTACTCACCAACTAGTGTATAGTTTTTCTATCTGCATAAGGAATCTGTTGCGATAAAGATTGATAGAGAAAATGTGGCAGATGGAGATCCAGATACCACAAAAAAACCATCTCATAGTTCACAAGAAACTTCCTTATTATTATTTTACTATATGGGTTGCCTTCTTCGAAGGAGAAATTGGCATAGCATGTTCTTTGGGCAATCCTTTTGACATGTTACAAAAATGGAAAGCAGTGGTAAGGTGAAGGAGCAATCACCCCTAGATTTTCGAAAAGCACTTTTTGTGTTTCTCCCACCGACATTGAGTGCAATGTTTTTCCTCAACTTCATTTACATAGCAATTCTTACACGACCAATGGATTTTCGTTTGCATGCATACTCAATCCTGGTGCTATTTTTGCTCTATTACGTTTTGGCATTAGTAGAAGCAATGTCTGACTCCAGGGTTCTGTGGAGTTCTGTTCAAATCTTTAGTCTTCTGTTTGGTTTTGGAGGGGCCCTTGGCTTGATGATGCTTACTGGGCACCTGACTTTACCCATGATGATGGACCCAGTAAGCAGCATCAAGCCAAGTGCCCCTCCAAAACCAAATAGAAGACTAAAGATTTGAGTAGAACTCCACATAACACTAGAGCCAGACATTGCTTCTGCTAATGCCAAAACGTAATAGAGCAAAAGTAGCATGAGGATTGAGTATGCAGGCACACGAAAAGCCAATGATCGTGTAAGAATTGCTATGTAAATTAAGTTCAGGAAAAACATTGCCCAAAATCTAGCGGTGATTGCTCATTTACTCTACCACTACTTTCCAATTTCTGTAACATGTCAAAAGGATTGCCCAAACAACATGATATGCCAATTTCTCCTCCGAAGAAGGCAGCCTATATAGTAAAATAATATTCAGGAAGTTTCTTGCAAACTGTGAGGTGGTTTTTTTGTGATATCTGGATCTCCATCTACCACATTTTCTCATCAATCTTTATCGCAACAGATTCCTTATGCAAATAGAAAAACTATAAACTAGTTTATGAGTACGAAATTTGAGAAAATAGTATATAATTTTAAAGGTAGAATGCTAAAAATTTAAGAGAAAATATCTTAGAAATATGTAACAAGAACAAGATAAGAGTCAAACCCACCTAAAAAAATAACATGACCTTTAACCTAAAACCTTAAAATATTAAATTTGTAAACCTTAAACCTTTATACTCACATTTTTATATATAACAAGAAACAAGAAGGTTTTGTCTCTTCTTATTCCATTCCATGATTTTGTTTCTTTTTATTCCATTCCATAATAAATTTGGGCAGCAGATAATGGGTGACTTAAACAGCCCGATTATAGATCAAACATTAGACAAAAAATAACAACTTCCAACAACCTAGAGAACTATTACAAAATTCAAAAACTTTAAACTAAAACAAAGCTATAGTTTTAATATTTATGGAGTATAGAAGAAAAGTATGGGTTACAAAACAAAATGAACCTATGAAATATCTCATATTTGGGCCAAAATATTTCTCTTGCCATTACTTTCATTAACTTAACATTTTCCTAAAAGAATAAGAAATTGTCATTACCAAATAACAAATGAGATATACTCGAACCATGTTCGATGTCAATGTGAGTAGTCAAACAACGGTATGACAGGAAGTAATATTAAAATAGATTAAATTATGATATAATATTGAAAAATAGAATTTAAATCTTACTCAATCTTTCAATTTATAAGGTGATTTATATCTATTTATATACTATACTTTACTCCATCATGTTATGTTATATTTGTCTCCATTATTTAATTACGTTACTTTGGTGATGGATGTATAATCTTTTTCTCGATTTTTTCAATCCTCATTTTGGTTCAATTTACATAGCAATTCTTATACGGCTATTGGTTTTTCGTGTGCATGCATACTCAATACTGATGCTATTTTTGCTCTATTACATTTTGGCATAAGCAAAAGCAATGTCTGGTTCCAGGGTTCTGTGGAGTTCTGCTCAAATTTTTAGTTTTCTTTTTGGTTTTGGAAGGGAACTTGGCTTGACATTGCTTATTGGGTCCATCATCATGGGGTAAAGTCAGGTGCCCAGTAAGCAGCATCAAGCCAAGTGCCCCTCCAAAACCAAATAGAAGACTAAGGATTTGAGCAGAACCCCACATAACACTAGAGCCAGACATTGCTTCTGCTAATGCCAAAAATGAATAGAGCAAAAGTAGCATCAGGATTGAGTATGCAGGCACACGAAAAGCCAATGATTGTGTCAGAATTACTATGTAAATTAAGTTGAGGAAAAACATTACACTCTATGTCATGGATGGGAGAAACACAGAAAGTGCCTCTCTAAAATCTAGGGTGATTGCTCCTTCACCCTACCACTATCTAATTTCTGTAACATGTCAAAAGGATTGCCCAAACAACATGTTATGCCAATTTCTCCTTCAAAGAAGGCAGCCCATATAGGAAAATAATATCCAGGATGTAGAAAATAGGTTTAGGCTGAATTCAAAAAGAGGATGAATTGAATTTATAAAACTTTCAAAAACTTTTCACAAATCCAGAAAAGTATATTAGATTGAATGCAAAATCTTTATCAATTTACTGATTAGTGAAATTAGGAATACACAATAAACAAATCAGAATAAAAAAGAACAATTCAATCAATCAAACAGATATATCAGAACAATATTAAGAACAAGAGCAGAAGCAATTTACTGAGTAAGAATGTAAATCAGCAATCTGATGCGAACAGATTAAGAAATCGCAACAGATTTCAGAAAACAATATTTTCAGAGGTTCTTTTAATACACCAATATTATTAAAAACTAGTTAATGTGTTAATTCAATTAATAACATAATTATTCAATTAATATGATTTAATAACAAGTTTAGACACACAGATTATGAACTGAATTATCAAACAGTAAGAGCGAAGAACAATTAATTGATTGTGAGTTGGCAGAAACTAAATGTGTTCAAGAAAAGAAAAAGAAAGATCAAGAACACAAGTTTTTATCCTGGTTCACCCTTCTTCAAGGGCTACGTCCAGTCCTTTGCAAACTAGCAAAGATTTCCACTAAAAAGATCTCCAAGATAGTCTTTACAAGATACAACACTGCTCCCCGCAGTACACACTGCTCCCTGCAGTAACCACACACTACTGAACCCTGCAGTAGGTGGTAAACCAATGCAGAACCCTTCTGCAATCAACCAGTTACAATTACAACACGCTGTAACTTGTAACTCTCAAATCCAGTACAAGAATTCAGTCAAGAATACAATGAATACAGAGGTAATTCTACTCGACAGATAGCAAACTAAATTTAGATCAGAGTAGAAAAACTTATCTGGTATTTGATCACAGTATTGTAGATCAACTCAAAAGTAAAGCTCCAAGACCACTCTTCTTGATGAAAATTGTTTGCCAAAAGATCACAGTTCAGCTCGCAGTTTTTTCTTAAGTATTTCTCACAATGATCACAAAATGATTTTTGTGTTATTATTATTTGAAAAACACGTGCATGGTCAATTATATAGACAAATTGATTTGTTGACCGTTAAAACTTTAATCGATTGAATTATTCTGTTACTTAACAGAAAATTCATTCATTTTAGATTTATGAAAACAATTTACTGATCTCCTTTCTGACATACTTTTTCAAACACAGATTTGGCTTTATTTAACTTTTTAAAAATATGATTATGAAAAGATTTTGGAACTTACTTAGAATTATAAATCATGCAACATATGATCTAAAACCAAGACCACAACTCAAAGACACACATACTCCCTAAGTCTAAGACCAATACTCCATCAAGCTTCATGAGTGTTTATGCATTTCATGTTGTAAGCTCGGATCCATTGTAGACTTCCTCTTGTGTTGATTTCATCAAATCCAATATAACAGCTACTGGTGCTAACACAAAAGGTTTCTTGTGAACTGTGAGGTGGTTTTATGTGATATCTGGATCTCCATCTACTGCCACATTTTCTCCATCTATGTTTATCGCAACAGATTCCTTATGTGAATAGAAAAATGATAAACTAGTTGATGAGTACGCAATTTGAGAAGATAGTATATAATTTTAAAGATAAAATGTTGTAAAATTTAAGAGAAAATATCTCAAAAATATGAAACAAGAATGAAATAAGAGTCGAACCTACCTAAAAAAATAACATCACCTTTAACCTAAAACCTTAAAATATTAAATTTGTAAACCTTAAACCGTTATAAACTCACATTTTTATATATAACAAGAAAAAAAGGAGGTTTTGTCTCTTTTCCATTCCATAATAAATCCGGGCAGTAGATAATGAGTGACCTAAACAGTCGGATTATACATCAAACATTAGACAGAAAATAACAATTTCCAACAATCTAGAGAACTATTACAAAATTCAAAAACTTTAAACTAAAACAAAGCTATAGTTTTAATATTTATGGAGTATAAAAGAAAAGTATGGGGTGCAAAACAAAATGAACCTATGAAATATCTCATATTTAGGCCAAAATATTTTTCTTGCCATTACTTTCATTAACTTAACATTTTCCTAAAAGAATAAAAACATGTCATTACCAAATAACAAATGAAATATACTGGAACCATATTCGATGTCAATGTGAGTAGTCAAACAACAGTATGACAGGAAATAATATTAAAATAGATTAAATTATGATATAATATGAAAAAATAGAATTTAAATTTTACTCGATCTTTCAATTTATAAGGTGATTTATATCTATTTATATACTATACTTTACTCTTTCATGTTATATTTGTCTCCATTATTTAATTACGTTACTTTGGTGATGGATGTATAATCTTCTTCTTCCTCACACCCGGGCATGCATTATTGGTTCAATTGGGGAAAGAGTGTTGGTTTGGTTGATCTGTATATTTTGACACCAAGATAACCATCATTCACCTGCTGTTGAAAATGCTGGTGAAAATAATACGCAAATACTAGATTAGACATATAAACTAAGTTTCTTCTAATCAATGCTTTTGGTTTTCGAAAATATAATTTATTAGTAATTAATTTTTAAATATTAAATTAAAAGAATCTTAAAAATATAATTTGTCTATCATTTTACGTTTACTATTATTTATTTTCATGTTAAATTTAATTATTTAATGTCATCGTAGTTTATTAACTTAAGGTATATTTAGACAAGTTTCTTCATGAACATTTTTAAGAGAAGAACAAATAAAAATAAAAAATGAAACGCATCTTTCAATAAATTAAAATTAACTTATACATAAATTTAAAAATATGAATTTATAAAATTCATAAGTGAGAGTTTCTTTACAAAAAAAAGGTTTATTTCATTTTTTTTATTTTTCCCTAAAAAATTTTTTTATAGAGAAACTTATTCCAACTTACCATTAATCATTTATTGTGATTTTAATTTCAAAACGTAATCTCTTATTGCAATAATAATATCTAAACTTATTTACTAATCTTATTTTAATAGAACCTAGTTGGAATTTTGAAAATACTTTAAAATAATAATAATAATAATAATAATAATAATAATAAGGGATTAAGTTTAAGAAGTATAAAATGGCATACCAATTATACTTTTAGAATTTTTTTTAATTTAATACTTTGAAGTACTTAAAGATAGTTAATGCAAAGGAACACACGTTGCAAAAGGTTCTTGTGTCTCTATTTTTGCCAATTGAACCAAGATTATACATCCATCACCAAAGTAACGTAATTAAATAATGGAGACAAATATAATGGAGTAAAGTATAGTATATAAATAGATATAAATCACCTTATAAATTGAAAGATTCAGTAAAATTTAAATTCTATTTTTTAATATTATATCATAATTTAATCTATTTTAATATTACTTTCTGTCATATTGCTGTTGGACTACTCACATTGACATCGAACATGGTTCGAGTATATCTCATTTGTTATTTGGTAATGACAATTTCTTATTCTTTTAGGAAAATGTTAAGTAAATGAAAGTAATGGCAAGAGAAATATTTTGGCCCAAATATGAGATATTTCATAGGTTCATTTTGTTTTGCATCCCATACTTTTCTTCTATACTCCATGAATATTAAAACTATAGCTTTGTTTTAGTTTAAAATCTTTGAATTTTGTAATAGTTCTCTAGGTTGTTGGAAGTTGTTATTTTCTGTCTAATGTTTGATGTATAATCCGGCTGTTTAAGTCGCTCATTATTATCTGCTGCCCTGATTTATTATCGAATGGAATAAGAAGAGACAAAACCATGGAATGGAATAAGAAGAGACAAAACCTTCTTGTTTCTTGTTATATATAAAAATGTGAGTATAAAGGTTTAGGGTTTACAAATTTAATATTTTAAGGTTTTATGTTAAAGGTGATGTTATTTTTTTAGGTGGGTTTGACACTTATCTTGTTCTTGTTTCATATTTCTAAGATATTTTCTCTTAAATTTTCCAGCATTCTATCTTTAAAATTAGATACTATCTTTTCAAATTTCGTACTCAACAACTAGTTTATAGTTTTTCTATTCGCATAAGGAATCTGTTGCGATAAAGATTGATGGAGAAAATGTGGCACATGGAGATCTAGATATCACAAAAAAACCACCTCATAGTTTGCAAGAAACTTCCTGAATATTATTTTACTATATGGGCTACCTTCTTCGGAGGAGAAATTGGCATAGCATGTTGTTTGGGCAATCCTTTTGACATGTTACAGAAATTGGAAAGCGCTGGTAGAGTAAAGGAACAATCACCCCTAGATTTTGGGCAATGCTTTTCCTAAACTTAATTTAGATAGCAATTCTTATAGGATCATTGGCTTTTCGTGTGCCTGCATACTCAATCCTCATGCTACTTTTGCTCTATTACGTTTTGGCATTAGCAAAAACAATGTCTGGCTTTAGTGTTATGTGCAGTTCTGCTCAAATCTTTAGTCTTCTGTTTGGTTTTGGAGGGGCCCTTGGCTTGATGCTGCTTATTGGGTCCATCATCATGGGGTAAAGTCAGGTGCCCAGTAAGCATCATCAAGCCAAGGCCCCCTCCAAAACCAAACAGAAGACTAAAGATTTGAGCATAACTCCACATAACCCTGGAGCCAGACATTGATTCTACTAATGCCAAAACGTAATAGAGCAAAAATAGCTTCAGGATTGAGTATGCATGCACACGAAAAGCTAATGATCGTATACGAATTGCTATGTAAATGAAGTTGAGGATAAACATTGCACTCAATGTCGGTGGGAGAAACACAAAAAGTGCTTTTCCAAAATCTAGGGGTGATTGCTCCTTTACCTTACTACTGCTTTCCAATTTTTGTAACATGTCAAAAGGATTGCCCAAAGAACATATGCTATGCCAATGTCTCCTCCAAAGAAGGTGACCCATATAGTAAAATAATATTTAGGAAGTTTCTTGTGAACTGTGAGGTGGTTCTTTTGTGATATCTGGATCTCCATCTACTACATTTTCTCCATCAATCTTTATCGCAACAGATTCCTTTGGCAGATAGAAAAACTATAAACTAGTTGGTGAGTAAGAAAATAACATCACCTTTAACCTAAAACCTTAAAATATTAAATTTGTAATTTTTTTTATATGTTGCTCAACTTTATCGTAAAACTTAGACCTACATTTTTATATATAACAAAAAACAAGGAGGTTTTGTCTCTTCTCAAATTTCTTACTCACCAACTAGTTTATAGTTTTTCTCTCCGCATAAGGAATATGTTGCGATAAAGATTGATGGAGAAAATGTGATAGTAGATGGAGATTCAGATATCACAAAAACTCACCTCGCAGTTTACAAGAAACTTCCTGAATATTATTTTAATATATGGGCTGCCTTCTTTGGAGGAGAAATTGGCATAGCATGTTGTTTGGGCAATCCTTTTGACATGTTACAAAAATTGGAAAGCAGTGGTAAGGTGAAGGAGCAATCACTCCTAAATTTTGGAGGAGCACTTTCTGTGTTTCTCCCATCCATGACATTGGTGCAATGTTTTTCCTCAACTTCATTTATGTTCTTGCAAGAGACCGGTTAGCTCCAATAACAACAACAATGTCGTTTTCTCAGTGCTTCTTGTTGCTCCAGATCCACGGTCCCGAAAGGGGATCCTGTAGGCACTCCGACGCTCAAGTCAATTTGGGATTAGAGTGTGTAGGGAATTAGGTCAGAGTTTAGAAGTACCTTATTTGTGATGATTGAGCTCATACTTATAAGCGTTGTAATGGGCCTGGAGTATTTGGGCCCGATCTATTATATTTCATTAATCTGTTATTATTCGTTAAGCTGTTACGATGTATGCAAGATTGGTTGTGTCTTAGTCAACCTTATAGTACATAGGCCACCCAAGTCCTCGAGGGCGAGTAGTGGCTGAAGAGGATTTAGTATCGAGTAGGTAATGAAAAGATTTGCAGTGCTGGTCTTTCAAAAACAAGTGTTAAAGGTAGATGTACCTGTGTCTTTTCGCGAAACTGAGAAGATGAGAAGCTGAGATGAGCTGAGAAGTTGAGAAGCTGTGAAGCTGAAATGTGGATTTTTAGGCTGAAAGCTAAGCAAAATTATACACCCTACGTTCGATGTCGTGACGTATCGGCTTTCTAGGCTGAGTTCACGTGAGGTGTTGGTGGCTTTGTAGGTTGAAAGCTGATAGATTATAGACCTCACGGTCGGTTCACGTGAGGTGTTGGTGGCTTTCTAGGCTGAAAGTTGATAGATTATACACCTCACAGTCGGTTCACGTGAGGTGATGGTGGCTTTCTAGGTTGGAAGCTGATATATGCTTTCGAGGCTAAAAGTTGCTTCATGAGGTGAACCTTGCAGTGTGAAGCTTTAAATTGTGATTTGCTAGTAAGACTGAAATGGTTGTCGGCTCTTGTACCAATCACTTTAGATTGGGGTTCGAAGTGAAGACCGAAGTGGTTATTGATCCTTATACCAATCACTTTAGATTGGATTTCATAGTGAAGATCAAAGTAGTTATCAGCCCTTTAGAAGCTTGGCCTGAAGTGAACTCGGCCATGTTTGAACTAAGCACTTCAGATGCTGATGTTTTGAAAAATTTTGGAAAAACTTACAAAGCAATAATCAGACAAATATCATTGTGCAATGATTCTAAGGCAGAGAAAAAGAAAAATGTTGATCAAGAGCTCGAGGTTTCCTAAGTGGTGCTGTTGAAAGAGAGAGTAATGATGATTCAAATATCCAAAAAGTAAAATACACTAACCCAGTTTTTGGCAAGAATGGTTCACATCCCCGTAGAGTGGTGAACGAGAATTCCTTTTTGTAGTTCGTGTTGGATAAAGTTTGCATCGCCGAAGTAGGGAAGGAATATCCCGCATGCGAGGTAGAAGGACTGGTCGACACTTTGAAGCTTTAAACATTGATTCAATTCAGAAACACTGAGAAGATATCTTGAGTAACTGTTGTTGGTGACCAGCTTCAACCACTTACTGAGCTAGCGGTAAAAATCTTAGTGGTATAAAATCTTAGTAGTTTTGGTGAGGACACAAAAATGAAGGGCATGATACAAAATTGTATTTTGTATAAATCTTTGCATAATACTAAACCTCAACACTTCAAATGTTTCACTTATAATATAAATACTAATCTTGTTAAAGATAATACTCTCATGAAAATTTCTTTATGTACACCTCTGCAGGTAAATTGAAGAGGAGTGAATACAAATAATAAGAATTTGATAAAGCAACAAAAACAGAGACTATACTGTAATTATTTTTACAATTTAGTAATACCTTGGACGCTTTAATTAAGTTTGTATTTGTAAGCTTTTCTGAATCAAATAAATTACACTGCCAAATTGCTTAAAATATTAACAAAAGAAAAGTATGCGAAAGTTGAAAGATATAGATAGAAATTTCGGGAGAAACGTGCTGCTAATTGTAATAGGATTTTAAATTAATTAATATTTTATGACTATGGATTTACTTATGGGGATCAAAGATCAAATAATAGATATATGAATAAAGTAGAAGAATGAGTAAACATATAGCATTTTCAGTTTGGTTTGTGATTCTTGATATCAAATTATAGAGAAAGATGATTTAAGAAAACGTTAGTTTTCTAATGCAAGTAAAAGCTACTGAATTAACTTCTTAATTAATTGAGATCGAAAGAGGAAGTACAATACTATATAGTATCAGAAAATAAAAAAGAATAACACCCAATATGAGCAAGTTTTGCAGATCTTTTGACACTTGCATTAGTAAATTTGTTATGATTAGTTCACCCTGAGAAAGTCATTATATCTGCATGGAAATAACCAGAACTGAATTTTTCGTAAAAAAATCTTCTATTATTCCGTTAAATTTCTCACTCACCAGTTTTAATTGTGACTAAGAGCCAAAGATGCAATGTTTTAATTCATTCCCCCTATCATTTGATAAGCTTAATTGGAGGAAAATGGGGGTAATGGAGGAAGATCCAAATATGATAAAAAAAAATCAGACACATTTCCATGTTCTTTTCAAGCAACTAGGTCAAGTATATGGACTTTGACAAGTTATCTCAATTCACAAGTACTAGCAAACGGCATGGATATGAATCACTACTAAGTTTTGAATGTATGCTTGACTGTTTTCTGTGTCTAAACAAAAACTATATATCTGCTGTATGCATTACTGTTAAAAATATAATTAATAAAACATTCAGTAGATAAAATGAATGAATATATATATATATATATATAGAGGCTTTCTTCAGATGTGATTAATTGCTGAAACTGATATGTCACACACTCAAACATTTGTTACAATATTGTTATGCAAATGAAATTATCTAAATAACAAGATACACTACTCTTGTGCAGAAATATGAAAGGATGTTAAGCCAACACCAAAGCGAAGAACGCAATAAGCATAACAATTATCTGCATATGAGTGAACCTTGCTTCAACAAGAAGCATAACAGAAGCAGCACATGCAAACAAAGCAAAACTCAACATTCCTATGATGTCAAACCAAAGTGGATGAGGTGGTTGTGCTTGGAGAACTGGTTTGCTGCATTTCAGATATAATGAACACAAAGAAACCCCAAAGGTGGCCAACCTTGATGCCCTTCTTCCCATAATTTCTGCTGTTCTTCTTTTCTCAACACTACTATTAGGGAAATGCTTCATTGCTATTCTGCTATGTTCTTCAGCAACACCATTCACACTTCCACATACCTCTAATTCTGATCCATCTTGCTGTGCAATTCAATTACTGTCATTAGCATAATAACATCACTTTTCTTCATTAACTGTAGGATTTGGAGAGGAAATAATTAAAGGAAACAACTTACACTCAAACTGTTCATTTGTCTTTTTGATTCAGCTTTCTCATCCCTTTTGTGGATCTTCTTCATTCCTTTAACGATTCTTGCAACAAGCTTCCCATATTCCAACTGCAAAAACATTAATTGAAACATTTCAAAAGCTGACTTTGGCACATGGAAGCAAGATTCCTCAAAATCGATATAAATTATAAACAGATGGATAGGTGGTTTATGAAGAATGATTAAGAAAACATGAAGAATTGAACATGATCATGATGCAGTTCAGCCAAAAATTAAGCATAAACTACTTACTAAGGAGAAAGACTTATCCATGATTTGGTAGCACTCCCCAGCGTATGAAAAATCCTTCTCACCAACACTGCATATTTGGTTGAACTTGATGATATGTGAAAGTCTGAAACCAAACCCTAGTTTTCTAACAATTGTTTTATTCCCACGGTTGTCGTGGTGTTGATGGTGAAATTCCTTGTTGCCGAAGCGGAAAATTCAAAGTGAATACGGGTTTTCCAATGCCAAACATTTTTATATGAAATTATAGACGAGGATAACAATATATTTTACTACACTTGCTACTAGAAAATACATACCCGTCGCGTTCAGGTCTCAACCCCTAATTTAAAAAATTTAGCAATGCATGATGCTTTTCTTGGTATTCAAAAGTTAGTGTCTCTCTTCTCCAAATCCTGAGCTCAAACAAAAAAGTAACTTTAGGGTTTGAAAAGGTTGAGTTACCTGAGTGAAACGCAAGAAATGGAAGAAAGCAGTGCATCATCCAAGCCCATTCTTGAAGTTCTGCAAGAAAATGAGTTCCAAAATCGGCCACGGAATCCAGCAATCATTGCAAGGACTAAATGGCCTAATTTTGCTCCCCCCATCACCTTTCGGAAGAATGATCCATCTCACTTCCGTGTAACTATCTCTCGTTATACTGTTTGCTCTCTCTCGAACATCAATATTCCCCGTTTGTGTTTTCACTGATTGTTAAATTATCATCAATTCTTGGAAGTTGATATTATTGCATGTTGTTCAGTTTTCTCCTCCGTTGTTTCTTATATTCTAGAAGGTTGTTTCTGGAAACATCATTGAATCAAACATCTGAAAATCCCTAAACCTCTCAATAATCTTTATTTCTTTTATGTACAGAAACCGAGTCTTGGTGCTGCTAAGCTTAAGTTAAAAGGGTTAGAGGTACTTGCATAATTTGTAGCAATTCATTGTTGAAATTGAATTGCACCCTTCACAAATACCAAACCTTTATTGTTTTATGTACAGCAAGAGGAACATCCTATCGGTGATGATATACGTCACAAGAATATTACATGGGAGGTATTATAAATTAACTAATTAGTAACATGCCATTTTGTTTCTTTATATACGACATGATAAGAAATACAAGGTTAAGCAGTGAAAAAATTACTCAAATTTATATGAAAAAAATAAAACCTTTATTACTTGAAAGAACTAATTTTTAAGGTGAAAACCTCCAATGAGACAATTTTAAAAATAAATATATGAAAGAGAAGAGCATAACAATTTTTAACGTAAAAACTCCCAAGGGACAAAAACCACGGGATCTAGTCTGAAAAAATCTCCACTGTAAACTATCAAAGAGTATGTATGACAAAACACTCCTACAAAATAGTCTCAATGTTCTACTCGCATACAAATAATGAAAAAGCTTAATAGGTAAATAGAGTGCATATTCAAATAGTGAGAGAAATAAAATTATTAAAATACAAGATTAATGTCAATGGTGAGAGGAGCAAGAAGATGAAATTTCACCAAAAACAAAGTATAATGAGTACTCAAACAACCACCCAAAGTAAACAGGAACTCCAAATGGCAAAGATGGCACAATTTATTCTTCTCACACTCTTTCTGTGTTGAGAATAAAACCTACTGAGTAACGTACGTCAGGTTTATTCACTTAAAAGGATTTCAATGGACTGCTACAATATTTTTTATTTTAAAATAAATTGTTGTTGGGCCTAACTTGAGGAGGACCAATATAACAAACTCCCTCTCCGACTTTGAAGATGGCAAATGCCAACCTAGAAATAAACCAACAAGTTTCAAACTTTTCCTTTGGTAGAGTCTTCGTCATCATATCAAAACCATTGTCATCTCTATGAATCTTTTCAAGCTCCAATAGTCTAGAGTCCAAAGCACCACGAATCTAATGATATTGCACATCAATATGCCTAGATCTACCATGAAAAGTATGATTCTTGTCAAGATGAATAACACTTTGACTGTCACAAAATAAAACATACTTCTGCCGTTGAAAACCAAGTTCTTACACAAATTTCTTTTTATGATCACTCTTCATAGCATTCAGGTTCTCTCCCATCAAACAGAATCACATATTCATTAGATGAGTAATGAGTAGAGGGCAAACACTGTCTAGAAGACCTCATAAGAGGAACATGAGGTTCACCAAAATACCAACAACGTCATTATTATCATCAATAGCATCATTTGTAATATGAACCTCGACATCATTATCATGACTTTCAAAATGTGCTACATTAGGCGTATCGGTCTGAGGAGCTGGATCAAAATCAACCACATCGTTAATGCTCCGAGACTCTAATTTTTCTGTCTTCCCAATATCTTCAATGGTTTGATCATCCACAAAAATAACATCATGACTTCTAACAAACTTCTTTTCAACAGGATAATAAAATCTATAGCCAAACTCATCATGACCATAACGAACGAAGATGCACTCTCTTATCTTGGCATATAATTTGGACCTCTTGTCTTTCGACACATACACAAATGCCTTACAACCAAATACACAAACATGGTTATAGGAGACATCTTTCCCATACCACACTCTGTCAGGAACATCATCTTGCAAAACGACAACAGGAGATAAATTTATAACATGTGCAAACAGTATATAAAGCCTCACCCCAAAAAGATCTAGATAATTTTGATTCAGAAAGCAAAATTTATAATGTGTGCAACAATATATAGAGTCTCTCCATTAATGTCATGTTCATCCTTTCTTTCTTTTTTTTTGAACGGCCATGAATATAATAAATAGGAACACTTAAGGGGTGTTCCAACCCTATTACAAACACAAGAAAGAAAACTTAATCATTACCCTTTCCTAAACCACCAAATAAAATGTACTTAATAAACCACTAAGGGATCACTACTCCCACAAACTCAAAAATACACAAAACTCTCCAATACTATAACTTGCAAGTTTTGAACAACAAAGCAATAATACCACAAACACAATGCTTCATAAGATTTCCAACGGCCAAAATCCATGTAATGTCTCGCACTTCGGTTGAAAACCTTATGTTGCTAGTAAGTTTCATATTGATGACTTTCCGAAGGTTCAGGATGATTCCAACAATCCACCACCAAGCCTGCAAGGCCAATAATTACTTGCATAACAAAACAGTGTACAAAATGCTTGGCTCACAAACCCGCTCCTGACCCTTAATGTTTGAAGCCTCAACACAACTAGAACCATTGTCGACTTCCTTGAATCCGTCTTTATAAATTGTGTTTAAGGCAGTGTAACGGGCATACTAACCACTCTGCTAAGGAAAAATTTACCCCTTATTCTTATACTTGAGTTGAGCAAGGGAAAATACCTCTATTGCATCAACTATCCCATTATTGAAGACCACCTTATTCCTCTGAGCCCAAATTTCCCATACTATTGCTACCTACACTCCCAATCATAACACATTTAATTTCTTATTTAGGCATATTAAATAAAAACTCTGAAAATGATCTGGGATAGAATGATGTCTTACTGAGAAATTGCCTATCCATTGATCACATAAATCCCAAATTTTCCCGGCAATGTCACAGTTTATGAAAAGTGATCTGCAGTTTCTTCAGACATATTACACAAAGGGCATAAAGTGTTTGCTAATTGCACTCCCCTAACAACTAGATTACCCCTTGTTGGTAGCTTATTCCATAGAACTCTCCATACTAGGATTTCTGTAGTTGGAGCCACTTTTAGGCTTCGCAATATTCGGAATACTTCCTTGGTTTTACTATTACCTTCTCTTTCCAACAATGCATAACCAGATCTTACAGTATAGCCTAATCTATCATCCAATACCCATACCTTAGCGTCTAAACCGTTTTTGCTCCATTGTGCAGTACTTAGGATCGAATGTAGTTGTTGTTGTAACTCCTTTTCCCATTCAAACAACTCCCTCCTCCATAATAATTTCCATTTAAATGACTCAACATTATCCAAAGTTACCCATTCTCCCACCTCACTTATTACTTTTTCATTACACAAAGTTAGAGAATACAACCTAGGAAACCTATCCTTCAATGGTTGACTCCCAATCCACCTATCCTCCCACAACTTTATTTGTTTACCATCTCATAAGACCTAGTTAATACTATTATCAAACCAATTATCTTGATTCCCAACATCACAAATTCTACATAAATCTTTCCACCAACTTGATTGCTTTCGGCTCTCCCCAACACTATTCATATGCCTCCACGTGCCATACCTAAACTCTAATATATCCTTCCATATTCCATCTTTCTCCATTCCGTACCTCCACTTCCATTTCGCTACCAGTGCTACATTGAATCTACTTATGTCCTTTACTCCTAACCCTCCCATTTCTTTTGGGGTGCACACTTTATCCCATGCAATCCAAGCAATTTCCTATCGTCATGCCCCCAACCCCATAGAAATCAAATTTGTATCTTTTGGATAAGTTTACAAACAGTAGTAGGTGCCTTAAAAAAGAAAGATAGAACAGAGCTAATTCACTTAAGACAAACTTTATCAAACAAACCCTCTTAGCCAACAACATAAGTCTCCCTTTACACCTAGAGAGTCTAGTTTTGATTTTGTCCACTATAGGTTTCCAAAAGGACACAACTCTATAGTTCCCTCCTATGATCAAGCCTAAATACTTGAAAGGTAAATGCATAATTGAGCAATTTAAACAACTAGAGAAAATAGATAAATCCATGTCGTCTACCTCAATTGTACCAACACTGCTTTTGTGAAAATTTACTTTTAATCCAGATACTAGTTCAAAACACTGCAGTATAGTTTTTACAACCATGATGCACTTGTATGTCGGTTGGCAGAAAAACAAAGTATCATCCATAAATTGCAATAAATTGATCCCTACACTGTTTAATCCTACTTTGACCCCTTCATAATGACCTTTACTAACTGTTGCCCTCACTAAACTAGCCAAACCTTCTGCCACTATGAGGAATAAGAATGGTGCCAAAGGATCACCTTGTCTAAGCCCCCTTTTAGGTTTGAACTGTTTTGTGGGGCTCCCATTCACTAGAACTGAAATTGTGGCAGATTTGAAACATACTTTAATCCAATGAATCCATTTAGTATTAAACCCTAATCTGCCCATCATATAAATAAGGAATTCCCAATCAACTGAGTCATATGCTTTTTCATAGTCCACCTTAACAATAACTCCCTTCTTTTTTTCCTTCTTTAAGTAGTCAATAGTTTCATTTGCAACCAGGACACTATCTAACTCTACCACTTAGAAAAGTTGATTGGTGTTTGTCTATCACAGTATACAACACTCTTTTAAGTCTATTTGCCAATAACTTAGAAATAATCTTACAGATGCACCCCACTAGCGAGATAGGTCTAAATTCACCAATAGTATATGGGTTTTCTATTTTAGGAACCAAAGTGATAAAAGAAGCATTGCAACCATGTAGAATGTACCCATTATTCTAGAACCAGTAGACTACTCTGATTATATTCATTCCCACTATCTCCCAATTACTCTTAATATTCCACGGTTTAAGTGTTCTGCTACCATCTTTTTGACCACCATCAGTAGTGGTTTTCACGAGAGAGAACAGAGACCGCTATGACGATTATCCCCAAGCTTAACTCTAAACTTAATAACCAGAGACCGCTATATCTTGTTCATCCTTTCTACTAAGCCATTGAGCTGAAGAGTCTTGGGAGGAGTTTTTTGGTGTCGAATATACTGTTTCCTACAATATTCATTAAAAGATCTACAATATTCACCACCATTATCAATGCGAACACATTTCAGCTTCTTTCCAGTTTCTCTTTCAACTAAAACTCAAAATTGTTTAAATACACCAAGCACTTGGTCCTTTGTCTTCAAAACATAAACCCAAAGTTTTCTTAAATGATCATCAACGAAAGTGACAAAGTAAATATACATCGAGTGATACAAAGTACTAGAATGCATCAAGATCTATAGAATCGACCACCCTAGGTCTATCGAGATGGCTGAGCTCCATGGCCGAGCTCCCAAGACCGACCTCTAGAAGGTCGAGCATTGTTGTCGTCCATAAGCTATCCGAGGTGTATAGTCGAACACTCAAATACGATGTTTAGTTTCCTTAGCTCCCAAGGCTGAGCTCCAGAACGCCGATCTCTATGGGCGAGGTCTCCATATCCAATCTGCAGAAAGTTGATCTTCACAACCAATCACCAATTACCCGTGCTCCATAGTTGAATACCTGAAACTGACTTCCAGAATGCCAAGCTCCATAGGCGAGCTCCTAAGTCCTATCTCTTGAAGGTCGAGCTCCATAACCAAACTTTGTGGTCCATTTTCAAATGGCCGAAGTTCTTATCCGAACACCTGGCCGAACTTCTTATCCGAACACCTGTGTTAGATCTGTAAAGACTGAGCTCTCCTGACCAAACTCTTTAGCCGAGGTCTCCGTAGCCGTAGGCTACTTAGCCTTGGGCTACCTTAGTTGGACAACATGAAGATAAAAGTGTAAAATGTTTATACTACAAGAATACTATGTGTTAGATTTGATAAAAGTGTAAAATGTTTATATTACAAGAATACTATGTGTGAGATTTTTGGGTGGTAAGATGAAATAACATTCATTACACAACGTAGTATAAGTTTATACAATAAGAATGTATTATAAAATGCTAAATATAATATTTCATATTATCTGTCAACTTATTAAATAAAGATCGCAAGGTGCTTTAACATATGTTGACATCAAAAGAAGCATTACATTTATTGATTTTTAATCTATTCTCATGATTTGAAAACTTTGTGAAGCACATAATTAAAATTATCAAAATTAGTTAAAGTAAATTTAAGTTTGCTGACCTTTTATCTGAATATCTCTCTTTCTTAAAAAGTAAAAGAAACTTCCATTAATAACCAAAAGATTCCATCATTGAATCAAACAACTGAAAATCTCAATTGCCTAATCTTTGTTGGTTTCATGTACAGGACATATTTCATATGATCTGGTTGAGAGGAATGAGAAGTTAAAGGTACTTATAATTAATAACACTCCATTCTTGAAATTGAATCCTTTACTTTTTTTAAGTACCAAATATTTATTGTTTTTTATGTATAAAAAGTGGGAGATCATCTTGATTATGATTAGAGATATTTAAGGTATTTATAAACCAACTAGTACCAAGTTATTTTGCTTACTTCATACACAACATAATGTTTGGTACAAGGTTTGAGTAATTTACTTTCAAATGGCACACAACTAATTTGAAATTAGTACAAGATGCTAATTCTAACTAAATGATAATTTCATTAAAATTTTGAATTTAAGCTGAAATTGAGGTTGTTAATACTCTAGTGAAAAAAAAGGAAAATTTGTTTTTTCAAGCATAGAAAAATTAGCATCATAATATACACAAGTTATAAGACAACAGATAGCACTAAAGGTATATTTAAATGAGTTTCTTTAAAAAATATTCGAAAAAGAAAAACAAGAAAAAAAATATCTTTTTTTCATAATTTAAAATTAAATTATGCACATAAAAAATGTACTTTTAAAAATTATATAAAAAAGTTATACAAATATAAAATATAGTTTATAAACAAGTTATAGAGAAAATAATTTCAAATTTTATTATAAATACAAAAAAAATATTATTGTTAACTTCAACCTCTCCTGCTTCAGATACTTGTTATGAGAATGATAACAGTTTGATGTATAGTTTGGCTAATATTTTCAAAGAACTTTTAAGAAAAAAAATTATATTTTTTTCTCTGTTGATTTGAATTAGTTAATACATAAATTAATTTATGAAAATTCTTTAATATGACTTATCTAATTTTTTATTATTTAAATCTTATTATTTAACTTATTCATAAGTTAATTTACTTATGTATTTTCTTTTTCTTTTCATTTTCTCATTTAAAATTCATTATGAAGAAGTTTATTGAAACACACCGTAATACATTCTTGTTGTTTATTGTTTCAAACAATACCAATTTATATTAGTTATCTACCAACTTTTCAAATTAAATACTAAACAAAAAAAGTATATTAAAACATATTTAAAAAATAAAATTAACAATTTTTAAATACAAAAATATTTTATATATTAATTTCATGATATAGTCACACTTTCTAATTTGGGAAATTTTTTTTAATTAAGTTTATATTTAAAAAATAAAATTAACAATTTTTAAATACAAATTTAAATATTTTATAATATTAATTTCATGATATAGTCACACTTTCTAATTTGGGAAGTTTTTTTTTTAATTAAGTTTATGGATGTGGCAAATAGATCTAAAAACAAATACATTTCATTTTCTTTTTCTCTTCTAAAAGTCATTACGGAGAAGTTTATTTTACATTCTTGTTCTTTAATCCATTGTTTACGGTATTTCAGATCATACTAGTTTATATTAGCTATCTACCAATTTTCTAAATTAAATACTAACAAAAAATTAAAATTAACAATTTTTAAATACAAAGTTTAAATCTGTTTTATAATTTTGATGTTCACGGCATGGTCTTACCTTTTAATTTGTGTATTTTTCTAATCAAGTAAAAAGTACTGTAGTTGTTTACACAAATCTCTTTTTTAAGTAAACGATTTAGAAAGGTTGGAACATCTTAAAGTGTTCCGGTTTATTTATTCAATTTATTGTTGACTGTTAAAAAAAATTTAGGAAAATTTAATGCAGTTTTACTAACTAAATAGTTATGTTAGGCACGAGAGAGGAGGGTGTGTGGAGAGATATAATTGAGTTTAGATATGGACTCTGGAGGGAGACGAAAGATAATATGGATAATCGAAAAACTTCTTACTAGTCGTAAGACCTGAGTAAAATTGGTGATTCGATTAATCAACATAATTGATTCCTCAATAGAATTGCTTGGGAATTAAGAGATGGAACTAAGATTAGACTTTAGGAATATATATGATCAGTTAATGTATCACTTAAAAGATAGATTTCTTAAATTGTATTCATTGAAAACAGACAAGGCAAGGCGATCTGTAAAATGGAGAAATGGGCAAATATTGGAGGAAGTGATGTACTCTCATGGAAGTTATAAACATTAAATATAAACATATGTTCACTAAAAATCACTTCATTAAAAACTATTGAGAGGTTAATTAATGTTTTCCTAATATCACAAGCTGGTTAATTGTATTCTTGTCGTGTTGATTGGTACAGAGCAACTACCCCTAATCTTGAGATGCGTGAGAGGACCAATGATTCTGTCCCAAATCCAACATTAATTGAAGATATTCAAATGAAAATTTGTACACTTTAAAGTTATATAACTAACTGTTTATCATTTACCATATGTCTCAGTCACAGTTGATTGTAAATATTCTTAAAAATTCTAAACTAGTATGGTGTCGTTTGCTTTAAAAAAAAAAAACTAATCAGGAAGTGAGAATGGTTCTAAGGTAGGAATGTTGTATGATAGGGGTTAAGAGGTACTCTATGTTAACTTGATCCATTGCTGTAACATAGACAATGCAAATCAACACCTCAGAAAGAACAAGCTAAAGTAATGGTATATACAGAAATTTTGAATTAATTAACATTGTATGACTATGTTTATCGAACCATAGATCAAAGATCAAATAATAGATATTTGAATAAAGTAGAAGTATGAATAAACACAGAGCATTTTCAGTTTGGTTTGTGATTCTTGATAGCAAATTATAGAGAAAGATGATTTAAGAAGTATATATGTGCTGTATATATAACTGTTAAAAAGTATAATTAATAAAACATTCAGTAGATAAAATGAATATATATATATATATAGAGAGAGAGAGAGAGGCTTTCTCTTCAGATGTGATTAATTTCTGAAACTGATATGTCACACACTCAAACCTTTGTTACAATATTGTTATGCAAATGAAATCATCTAAATGACAAGATAATACTCTTGTGCAGAAATATGAAAGGGTCTTAAGCCAACACCAGAGCGAAGAACGCAATGAGCATAACAGTTATCTGTATATGAGTGAACCTTGCTTCAACAAGAAGCATAACAGAAGCAGCACATGCAAACAAAGTAAAACTCAACATTCCTATGATGTCAAACCAAAGTGGATGAGGTGGTTGTGCTTGGAGAACTGGTTTGCTGCATTTCAGATATAATGAACACAAAGAAATGCCAAAGGTGGCCAAGCTAGATGCCCTTCTTCCCATAATTTCTGCTGTTCTTCTTTTCTCAATACTACTGTTAGAGAAATGCTTCATTGCTATTCTGCTGTGTTCTTCAGCCACACCATTCACACTTCCACATACCTCTATTTCTGATCCATCTTTCTGTGCAATTCAATTACTGTTATTAGCATAATCACATCACTTTTCTTCATTAACTGTAGGATTTGGAGAGGAAATAATTAAAGGAAACAACTTACACTCAAACTGTTCATATGTCTTTTTGATTCAGCTTTCTCATCCCTTTTGTGGATCTTCTGCATTCCTGTAACGAGTTTTGAAACAATCTTCGCAAATTCCAACTGCAAAAACATTAATTGAAACATTTCAAAAGCTGGCTTTGGCATATGGAAGCAAGATTCCTCAAAATTGATATAAATAATAAACGATGGATGGGTGGTTTATGAAGAATGATTAAGAAAACATGAAGAATTGAACATGAGCATGACACAGTTCAGCCAAAAAATTAAGCATAAATTACTTACTAAGGAGAAGGAGTTATCCATGATTTGGAAGCACTCCCCAGAATAATCCTTCTCACCAATACTGCATATTTGGTTCAACTTGATGTTATGTGAAAGTCTGAAACCAAATCCTTGTTTTCAAACGATGTCATGGTGTTGAAGGTGACATTTCGCGTTTTCGACGCGGAAAATTCAAAGTGAATACGCGTTTTCCAGTACCAAACATTTTTCTATGAAATTATGAACAAGAATAACAATATATTTTACTACACTTGCTACTACAAAATACATATCCGTCGCGTTCATGACTCAAAACCCTAATTTAAAAAAGTTTAGCAATTGCGTGAAGCTTTGTGTCACTGACTAAACGCGGTTGATTCAAACTTTGACTAAGCAATGCTCCTGATTGTATGGCTATAGGTTTAACCAAGTTAGTGTCTCTCTTCTCCAAATCCTGAGCACAAACAAAAATTAATTTTAGGGTTTGAAAAGGTTGAGGTACCTGAGTGAAAGGCAAAAAATGGAAGAGAGCAATGAATCATTCAAGATCACTTTTGTAAGTGAATATGTATTTGTGTTTATTTTTATGTTTTTATCTTTCTAATTTTTTTGATTGTTCTCTTCCCGATGCCTAGTTCTGGTTTTCTGCTGTGTTGTGTAAGTATTTTTTTATTTGAATTTTTGTTTTGATTGTTGAGACATTTATTTTTAGTTAGGGTGTATTATAGAAAGATTGAAACACTCCTTAACTGTTTAGGATTTAAATTACTATAAAATCTCATCATTGAATCAAACATCTGAAAATTCCTAAACCTCTCAATTACCTAATCTTTGTCGCTTTTATGTACAGAAGGAGCCTTTGGAGGCTCTTGAACTCTGTTCTGATACTGAGGCTGAGATAAAAGATGAGTTAAAGGTAGTTACATAATTAGTAACAATTCATTATTGAAATTGAATTTCAAGTAACAAATATTTATTGTTTTTTATGTACAGCAATTCAAAGATCATGCGATCCAGTCTAGGAAGACAATTCTGGTACTTACGAACTAACTAGTAATTAGTCATTTTTACTTTTTCATACAGGACATAATTTTTGTATATGGTTTATTAATCATTATAATAATTTACTTTCAACTGGAACATAATAACAAATTTGATACAAGAGAAGCTAACGCATACATCTTGTAATTAAGAAAAAAAATAACATTTGTTTCATGTTTTGAGAAGCTTAGAAACAATTATGTTATATCATACTTTGATAAACTTGCTTCAAGCCATAGGAAGAGCTTTTTAGTCTCTGACATTTTATTTATTGTTTTTGTTTAAAAAGGTTTGGACACCAAATTTAAACAAAGAGCTACTCTCCAAATTTAATTTTGACACCAATTTATAATTAACCATAATGGTACAACTTTCATTATCAACAATCAAATAGCATAATTTTCTATTGATATAATATCTAGTATAAAAAATATTATTTCTTTAAAATTAGTGTATAGTTTACAGTCGATTTTTCAACAACTTTCTAATCATTACCGTCTATTACTTCATCCTCTATTACTTCTTCTTCATCTTCTTTATTAGTTGAAGACTCACTAGTATATTCTCCATTATCTAATGATAGTTTTCTTGAAATTTAGAAATAATACAATAGATAACACTAAAACATTTGTTACAATATTGTTATACAAATAAGATTATATAAATAATTAATTTTTATTATTTTTATGCAGATATAAATAAGTTTCAAATGGAGCACAACCTTGTAAATGATTTGAAACTTATATAATTGAATTAGTAGAAAATGCTAGTTCTAACTAATGATAATTTAATTAAAATTTTGAATTTAAGCTGAAATTGGAGGTTGTTAATAGTCTAATGGGAAAAAAGGAAAAATTGTTTCTTAACCATAGCAAAATTAGCATCATGATATACGGAGGTTATAAAACAACACATAGCACTAAGGTTTACATAGAAGATTTCTTTAATAAACTAGTATACTGGGTTTCTTTGAAAAAAATATTTGAAAAAGAAAAACAAGAAAAAAAATTAAATATTTTTTCATAATTTAAAATTAAATTATGCACAAATCAAAAGTGTATTTTTAAAAACTATATAAAAACACTTATACAAACATAGTTTGTAAATAAGTTATAGAAAAAATAATTTCATTTTTTATTATAAATACAAAAAATTATTGTCATTAACTTGAACCTCTCGTAGTTAAGATACTCCTTATGGGAATGATAACAGTTTGTGATGTGGATGCTTACACTCTATTTTCATAGGTTACGTATGATCCTTACACTCTACCCGGAGAACCCATTCCCACTAACAAGAGGTACAATGCTGCCAATATATTCAGCCATCCTGATGTAGTTGCTGAAGATCACTTCTGGTATATATATATATATTGTTTTTTCCATTGATGTTTCTAGTAACCATTTCATGTTTTCTTTCTGACTATTTGTTTTTACATGGTTTTTTATTAGGTACAGTATTGAGGAGGAATACAACTTGTTGCAGAAAAAAGTCAACTGGCCTCGTGGTGGTTTCCAAAGACCTCAGGTAAGCACCTTGTGAGTATATTGTCCATGGAAGGGCACACCTTCCTTGTTTATTGATGACTACTATACTAAGTAATTTAAGTTTGTATAGCTTAAGATGTGACTTAATCTCCAAATTAATTGGGATAATAGTTAGTTACATTGGTACAACTTTCATTATCAACAATCAAAATATATAATTTTCTATTATCAACAATCAAAATATATAATTTTCTATTGATATTTAGTATGAAAAATGTTATTTCTTTAGGATTGGTCTATAACTTGTAGTTGATTTTCCAACAACCTCCTACTCATCAATAAATTACCTTCTATTACTTCTACTTCTATTATTTCCTATTATGGTGGAATGTCTGTCACATTGATTTTGATGGTCAGTGTTCACTTTATAGTTTGAAAGTGAATTGTGGGTATCTTTTTACTCTAAGGAGTTTGAGTTTTATTTTCTTTGTATAAAAATTAGAATACTCTTAAAGTATTCTTATTAATTACAATTTTTTTTGTTAAAAAAGAAAAAAAAAACTCTATTATTTCGTCCTCATCTTTTTTACTTCTTCATTAATTGAAAACTCATTAGTATATTCTCCATTATTTTTAAGAATGATAATTTTTTTAATAAGAAATTGAGAACTACTATTCAAACATTTTGTTACAATATTATTATACAAATAAGATCATATATAAATAGTGGTAACTTAGCCAAATATAATTGAAGTAATTTATTTCTACCTTTTCTCTTCTTTGTTAGTTTTGTCTAATCTTCCTTTATTATTTATATTTTTTTATTGATTCTTAATGCCTCTTTACGCATATTGGATTAAAAATACATCTAAGCTAATCTTAATTGATAATTTAATAACAAACAATTTGAAAATTTCAAATTAAATTTGCAGGTTGTTAATCTTCCTATAGTGAAAGAAAAAGGGAATTTGTTTTCAAGCAGACAATATGATGAAAGTCATAAAATACAACACATTCCTGAGATTTATATATATAGATGACATCCTTAATAAGTTAATAATATATATATATATATATATGTCTTTCTTAAAAAATAAATAAAAGATAATAATAAGTTTTTTTAAACCTAACTTATAAAAAAATTAAAAATATAATTTTAGAAAAATAAAAAAAATTATACAAAAATTAATTTTAATTTTTATCATAAATATAAGAAATTATACAATTGGCTTGAACCTCCTTTTAATTAGGATTCTTGTTTTAGGAATGATAATGATTTGATATATTGTTTGAACAATTTTAAATTCTTCCTGTGAATTTTTAATAGAGAAAAAGAGTTACCTTTTTCATTATTTAAAATTAATTAATGCATAAATTAATTTATAAAAGTTTATCTATATAATTTATTTTTAATTTGTGTATAAGTTAATTTTACTTACACATTTTTTTAAACCAGTTAAGTGTATGCAGCATGTAGATTTAAAAACTATATTAGGTGCTTAGTCACTTCAAGCTTTTGATTTGTCTTGGATTAGTTAGAAATCTCTTCAGCATGTGAATAATAATAACATTTTTTTTTTGTTCTTAAAAATAATATTAGGAAAACTTTTTTTATTATGTATTAAAAATTAAAAATCATGAAATTTACATTTATTTATAAAATATTAAAAGTTATCAATGTAGAATCTCTAATACTATATAATTCTTTTTCTTATATGCAATTTATACGACAACATATAGAACTAAGGTTTACATAGAAGATTGACATATTCTATTAGATATATAAGGTACATCTAAATGAGTTTCTTTAAAAAATATTCTAAAAAGAAAAAAAATAAATATTTTTCATAAAAAAAAATTCAATATCTTTGTTTATAAAAGCTTTGTAGTTGCTTCATCGATCTTTTCTTTAAGCACATCGTTTAGAAAGTAATATTTGATTAAAATTGGTAAATATTGATAATTCACACACTCAAACATATGTTACAATATTGTTATGCAAATAAAATTATATAAATAATTAACCTTTCTTGTATTTATGTAGAAACCTCTTGATCATGCTTTTGAGAAGTCACTAAACAAATCAATTAAGGTACTTATTGAATCAATTAATAACTATTTATTATTGAAATTGAATTTACCTTTCCTTTTTAAGTACCATATCTTCATTGTTTATTGTTCTTATATACAGGAATTAGGAGATTCTATTGCTTATGGTCATACTAATATAAATATAGAGACTAAGGTACTTACAAACTAACTTTTTTTTTAATCAACAATAAAAAATTTTATTAAATAAGAATAATAAGATTATTTTAACCTATATAAAAAAAAACACATAAATATATAAAAACTCATACTTTATTAAACACGAATAATAAGGTTATTTTAACCTATATACAGAAAAACACATAAATATATAAAAACCCATACAGAGAATGATAGTAAACCCTCAACTCTAAAAAATACACCCCATAGATATTCACTCTATCAATAGAAACAAAAAAGAATAAAACTTCATTTACAGGGACAAAACCTCAAGTAGGTCATCATACAACCAAAAAAATATAATCCCTAATCAATTCTCCATCACAGCCATTGTCTAGCAATTATAAGATACATACTTTTTCAAAAAAAATTGAGCCAAACAAGGAAGAATAACATCCACAAATAACATAATACTTACAAACTAACTAGTAACAAGTCATTTTATTTACTCATATATAACAACATAATCTTTTGTACAGAACTTTTCACTATCATTAGTAAATTATTGTCAACTATACATACAACCTTTGTCTATTGTAGATTATTTGAAGGTTATATAATTGAAATTAGTCTTACATGATGGTGCTTAGTCAAAT
>Ga0209700_101208_pt1 | contig 52779 bp, 25 predicted proteins | sample SiratroredBW_FD_187528 | JGI IMG/M metagenome (GOLD analysis project Ga0209700, IMG submission 187528) | Root nodule microbial communities of legume samples collected from California, USA - Siratro red BW (SPAdes) (version 2) | ecosystem: Host-associated > Plants > Roots > Nodule | place: USA...
ATGAAAAAAAAAAAAAACATGAAAAGTAAATAATGTACCACTAAAAGAAAACACGACCAGAGGCTAACAGCAGAAAGACACAAGTGAAGCACCATGATGCAGAAAGAGATGACAAAGAGCAAGGACAATTTTATCATTTACACCCCGCAAACAGGTGCGAAAAGAAACTATGGAGTGCAAAAAGAATTTCTCTCAAATTAGAGTACCGACTCCTGAACCATATCTTGTGCTTATCGGGTCATTATATATATTTGGGATATTTAACTACTCTTTTTTTTTTTTTTTTCTAAACAGGTTCACTTTTTCTCCCATATTCATTCTACTAAATTTAATTGAACCTAAAAAGTCAAGTTCAATTTAATTCAAAGAAATATTAAGTATGCTGTGAAAAAAATGCATGGATTTTTAAAGTAAAATCAATTCATATATTTACAACTTTTAAACAAGTAATTTCTTTTTTAATCAATCAAATTTCAAAATTAATGACTTTGTTTACAGTCTAAAAATGTGACTCAAATAAAGTATACAAATCTCATATTAGGAATTCAAAATAATACTAAAATTTGTCTTAATATATTTGTTGAATCTATCATATACAAATATTTTATCTTCTGCTTGAGGTGTAAAAGTATTTATTACATATCTCTCATCCAACGATAAGTCAAACTCACAATAGTAACTTTATAAATATTATAATAAATAGTGTAAAGTTAAGACTCCAAAATAAAAAGGGGGCGAATTATTTTCTCTTAAATTAAAAATTATATAAGAAGAATTTGTTAGTATAATTTTTTATCGCTATAATGTTTATTTCAATTCTTTAATAATAAAAATATATTCTATCTAATAATGAAACTATCGCTACAATAATATATATATATATATATATATATATATATATATATATTTATGTTTTATTTTTTTTTTTTAGTATTTCAAATTCAGAGTAAAGCCTGTTCAGTGTTTATTATTATTTATAAAAAAAATTATAGGATTTTAGAGCGATAAGAAAATCATTTTGAAAATTAAAGCCATTTAAATTGAGTGGATAAAGGGTTTATTTTTAATCTGAAAAGAAAACAAATTTGTTTAAAAATTTTGAGGTAAAATGGTTGATGTATTTGAAAGCAAAAAACATGCTACATGTAGGGAGACACGTCCATGCATGAGGCTAAAGACAAGCATGCGGCAGTGACGCGGGCCGTGTAATGATCCATCATTCCATCACAGTCAGATATCTTAACGTAGCACACAAAACAACGTGCTCTCTAACACTTCCACGTGGCACCCACCTTCATGTTTTCTCCTTTCCCTTCCCCAGAAAATTCAAAAAATAAATAAAAAGAAAAAAGCGCAAACATTAGAACCTTTATTCCTTCCTTCACGGTGACCGTAACCGTAACCGTAACCATAACTAAATTCCTTTTGCGTACCGAACCCTTCGTTTCACGATCTTCTCCGTTCTCCGTTCTCCATTCCGATGGCGGAGGAGAACGCTCTCCACCGGGCGAATTCTTCTTCCAGTGACATCTCAGTCTCTCTCGACACCGACGCCACTTCTGCCGGTAACCTCTCCTCCTTCATATTTCCCTCGATTTTACGAGATCGCTCTTCCATGCAATTACGATTGTGGAATAATTGAAAAAACAAGAACGAAAACAATTCATGCGGTTACGTCTATTGCTTCTTCTTTGGATTGTTCTTACGCAGGGCCTGTTAACAGGAGTCCGTCCTATGCGGAGCGGAACGCTCCTGCGCCTAAACCTGAACCTGCACCTGCACATGCACCGGCACCGGTTAACGGTGAGAATGATCTTACTAGAGTTAGGAGCAAGGGAAGCAGTGTAGCAGCGCTCACTAAGTTCCTTGACGCGAAAGTTCCCTTCAGGAAAAAGGTTTCACCAGAATCGCTGTATTCTATAATTATTCTTCGAATTGTGTGCAATTGAAGACTCGTATGTAGCAATGTTGTTGCTGTTCGGGAGTTAGACTTATATAGCAGGGCAGGGTCTGAAGTGTAATTTTATGCTGTGACTTGTTTTTCTGTTGGAATTTTGTTTGGGAAGATAGATTTACATATCAATTAAATTGGAGGTGTTAATAGTGGCGTGTTGAATTGTAGTTTTGTGTTGAATGGGGTCTCAATTGTACATATCCCTGAATATACGTAGATAGATATATATAGGTTTCGGAGTATCCGAGTATCCGAACAATCGTTCTGTATTGGTCATTTTTCCTGATACTAGTTCGAATTATTTCGATGACTCAAATATTTAACTTAATGCTTGTAAATTCTATGCGTGTTTTATAATCCTTGAAAACTGTTTGCAAATGTGTTAGGTGCAATGGATAAAACGGGCTTCCATACTTAAGGATGATGGTACTGTTGAAATTAAAGTTCCAGGCGCAGGAAGTAGTATTCATGAGCATGATGTTAAATGTCATGAACCTCATTGTGAATTTTGGGATGCAATACAAAATCAGGATATTCAACCTATTAAGCCACTTCAAATTGTAATGCTTATAGTCGGCACACGGGGAGATGTCCAGCCATTTGTTGCCATGGGGAAGCGTCTGCAGGTTTTTTGCATTCCTGGTTTCTGAAGTATTGGTTTTACACAATGATAATATACTACAAGAATGTGTTGTACACTGTTACTTTGTGTTTATGGAAATAATTAGGGTTCAAAAGGTTTAATTTTCCTCTGGCAACATTTAAGAATAATGGAAATTAGGTTATTAGTTCTTTGTTCTGAAATTAAGCTTTTAAATTGTAGTTAGGCTTTAGCATTGGAGTGCTGCAGTCTGCAATTTAAAACCTAGCTTATATTGATGGCAGGTTTCTTTCAGACATTACATATAAAAACATGATATTCTGGCCAAATGTTGGATGAACTCATATTTGCTTATGAAATATTTTTGCACCAAGCAAATGTTTTGTAATTTTCTACTTTTAATGCTAAGATCCTGCTCTGGCTTGCTTAATTGCTTTCAAAAGCCTGGGAACATAACTGGTCTCCTCCAAGTAACTTGGGGTTCAGGTTTTCTGTGCAAGTGAGCTTACAGTAGATTTATGGTTTTAAGTTTTACCAAACACAGCCTTGCATAAGATGTCCTTAACTTTTCCAGAAATTTCAAAATCAGTTTATTTCACCCCTATCTCTTACGTTATACAAGTTGAAATTACTGTAGTTTGGCTTTGTACCTGAGAGAAGGTTGAACAGGACGAAAGCAATTTTATAGTTGAAGTACAACTAAAATAACCCTTTTGTATGTCTTCCCCATTTATCCACCCCATAGGAATCGTAGCTGACCCTAGAGCTTCATTTATTTGTTTCGACTATGATTGAAACTGTCAGCCCCTTCTGTGTTTCATTATGGATCACAAACTTTGTTTTTAGTTAGCTTATTTATCAAACTCGTAATACTATCGAAAATCTTGACGTCTTTATTTTCTAAAGCATTTTCATTTTCTCCTCCTTTAAAAGCATAGTTTTTTTCTACTTAACTACTTAATTCAATTTTAATCCTATGTAATGCAACCTAGTTGAGGCTGTGTCTTTTGCAGGAAGATGGCCACAGAGTTAGGCTAGCTACTCATAAGAACTTTGAAGATTTTGTCTTGAATGCAGGCTTGGAATTTTACCCTTTGGGTGGAGATCCTAAAGTTCTTGCTGGTTGTAAGTGTTTCTTGTCTTAATCCAAAGCAAGATCTTTCTAGATCCAACTTGTTTTAATTATTTAAAGTTAATATCACCTGGTAATGAGTGCTACAACTATCTTTTATTAGTAACTTGCCCCTAGTATCATTTGTTGTTTTCTACTATCTATCTTCATAATTCAACGCAAAAATAATTAATTAGATGAATGCAGTCCATTTTTACCAGTGGAGTGGATCTCATGGCCCACCATCTCTCCTTAACAAGAAATGTCATGTATGCTGTACATATTTGTCTAAAAAGATGTATACACAAAAATAGAAGGCAAATCTAAAAATTGATATAAAATCATGAGGTTTACTCCGCAAGAATCAATAATACAATTTTGGTCATATGGAGGTGAGAGAATGCTTATACCACTGTTTTCTAATATAAATATTTGTAGATATTTGATGAATTGTGTTTCTTCTCTGTACACGCTTTCAAATTACTTATGTTTTCTTCAGATATGGTCAAGAATAAAGGCTTTTTGCCATCCGGACCTTCAGAAATACATATACAAAGAAATCAAATAAAGGATATTATTAATTCCTTGCTTCCTGCATGCCACAGTCGTTACCCAGAGGCTAATGCAACATTTAGAGCAGAAGCGATAATTGCTAATCCTCCAGCATATGGTTAGATTTTACTTAAAAGAAAATCTTTCAATTTCATCATGTTATGTCTCATAATAAGTATAAATAAAATTGAAGAGAATGTAATTCAAATATTTTATCAAGTAATCAGAGATTGCATAATAACAGAAAAGTTCAACCACAAACTGTGTCCCATAAAATTTATGGATTTTTATCCTCTAAAGTGCTTGGTAAGTACAGAGTGGTAATCTCACAGTTTATTATAACTGTGACTGTATTTTATCTGTTAGCCCATCAATGGTTACTAATTCAACACTTCACAGATTGAAACTACACTGCACTTTCGCGGATCACAATCTAAAGTTTAAATTATATTTGTCATTAGAAATCAAGAAGCACTGAGAATGATAAAATAAGAAAGAGGTTAGCGAGAAATCTGGGAAACTTTTGTTCTGAAACTATCAACTGAAAGTCTAAATCATACAGGTTCTGTTACATTTACTGTAACTGGTTAACTGATAAGGATAGTTAGACTGATAGATGGGCATATTGGAACTGAGTATTACCGTAATATTTGCAAATTGTAATTTGGGTAGCTATGTATTACTAAAATATATTGTATGTTCTTTTAATGTTTATGAACTTATGCAGGGCATACACATGTTGCTGAATATCTAAGAGTTCCACTTCACGTATTCTTCACAATGCCATGGACGTAAGTCTTGTTTCATCACACGGGCTAATCCCACACTTAATTGCACATGTCTATTGTGATTTTGTCCTGTGTTTATCAAGCATTGGCTTAGGAACTAGAATAGTTCTCAGTAGTGATAATGAACAGGTAAGCAGATACATTAGAGAATATGTTTGTACTTTGATTATGTATGACAATGTTTTACAACATTTGCAGGCCTACTAGTGAATTCCCTCATCCTCTTTCCCGTGTTAAGCATCCAATTGGCTACAGAGTGAGTTCTACTCTCAGTCTGTTAATCTGAAACTATCCAATCTATTAATTTCCCGTGGGAATCTAATTTATCGTGTTGTTTGGTGTTTCAACTCTTTCAGCTGTCATATCAAATAGTTGATGCTTTAATCTGGCTTGGAATACGAGACTTGATAAATGAGTTTAGGAAGAAAAAGCTGAAGCTAAAGCCTGTTACTTATCTAAGTGGATCTTATACTCATCCTTTTGACGTGCCCCATGGTTATATATGGAGCCCTCACTTAGTCCCTAAACCAAAAGGTTAGATATATGTTTATAATTTTCTCTCAGATTTTAGTCCTCACTTTTCTCTTACTGTCCCTAGGCCACTACAGTTTTATGCAATTGTTATTAGATAGGGTTGTGAGGTATACTACCACTACCACATAATCATTATTTTTTGGAGGATATCATGATAATCTATTTGTCTTTTACTGATTTTCAGACTGGGGACCAAAGATTGATGTCGTTGGATTTTGTTTCCTTGACCTTGCTTCAAATTTTGAACCACCAAAATCGCTAGTAGACTGGCTTGAAGAGGGAGAAAAACCTATTTATGTTGGATTTGGAAGCCTTGTAAGTTTCTATGCTCCTTCTTTTGGGCCATCTAATTAACCTCTGATGAATCAGCAGATTACACTGTGTAAGTAATATTTGTTAGTAATAGATGTGTATGTATCAGACTCAGTAGTGGCTTGCAGCATACTAAGGTGTAGAATCAGAGGCGCTTAACCTTTTGATCTCTAATCTTTTTTCCGAAGTTGTCTCTGAGAAAGGGAAGCTGCTAAGAGATAAAGTTTCTGAGTTGTTCCTAGAAGTGCCGATAATTTCATTTTAGTTTTCAAACTAACTCAAATTAATAAGAAACACCTGTCTTGAATGAAATTCTGTATAATTATAATATATGATTGTACACTTTGAGAAGCAAAAATAGAAAACGCTTGCTCAAGAAGTAGAAATAAAGGCTCTTCCATTTCATGTATTTGTTTGCCAAAGCAGAGATATGAAACTGCTGAGGAACAACCTCTAAATGTATTGAGCTATAATTCTGCCTTTTGATTGTATTAATCATGAAAATATATGTATGCCATCGTTAAACCCTTCAAACTCTATTGTAATGATATTTGTTGGTGTTTTGAACAGCCTTTACAAGAACCAGAGAAAATGACGAAAATTATAATACAAGCTCTGGAAAAAACAGGACAGAGAGGTGTCATCAACAAAGGCTGGGGTGGTCTTGGATCTTGTGAGTCATGATTTCTACGTCAAACATGCCATTGGTATATTTATGCTGCTTTGATTGTGAAAAATGCAGTAATTTCTGTTTCTCAGTGGCAGAACAAAATAAATCTGTGTATTTATTAGACAACTGTCCGCATGATTGGCTGTTTCCCCGATGCACTGCAGTGGTAATTTTTTCTCAGTAGAAGTACTAATGTTTTTTATTTAAATTAGAGTTCTGCTTGAAAGTTGCAAATCTCAGGTACATCACGGGGGTGCCGGAACAACTGCCGCTGGTCTTAGAGCTGAAGTAATGTATCGTGTAATACAACTTTAATGTTATATTCATCTCACAATAATAAGATCATTTTCATTCTGCATTCTTGCAGTGCCCAACAACTATTGTACCATTCTTTGGGGACCAGCCATTTTGGGGAGATCGGGTACATGCTAGAGGAGTAGGTCCTCCACCCATCCCGGTGGATGAGTTTACACTAGATAGGCTGGTTGAAGCCATACGCTTTATGCTGCAACCAGAGGTAATATTTAACTTGATCAAAGATGACAGCAGTTAGTATTGTGAATGTAGCATATAGAATGTGTTCTACCCTTGTTCACAATCCATAAATATCTCATACCATAATTTACCAGGAAAAAGGTTATGCACTTCATTAAATGTTTGCTTGGCGATCGCTAATAGTTTATGCTTATCAAACACCCATTAATTTACTTGTGTGACACACCGATTTATATATATTTTGTGTCATGGGAAGTGACATATCTGGGAGACTAAATCAAGTAAAGAAAAACAATTTACCATTGTTCCCGAAATACAGTATGGAATCAGAGTACTAACAACTGGAAATGACTTCACAGCTGTAGTTTCCCCTATTTGTTTTTTTTTAATTAGGGAACAATGTGTTTTAGTTTGTTATACTTCCTGTCAAATGTGGTCAAGATTCTTAAACTTTTAAACTAATGAACTTGATCTTGGAACTGTGAATAACTAGTGAACTTTAACAAACATTATGCATTCTTAGAGAACTAAATCTACATGTCTTTTAGAGTTTGAGAACCAAATATATAGATATGAAAGTATAGGAATCTTGACCGTTTTTAACTGCCATCTAAAAACATATTTTTCTTCTATTAATGGTGACTAGAAGAGACTTGGGACTTTTTGCATGTTATTCAAACCCTTCATTGCTAGGTTGACGCTAGTGAGTGTTTCCGTTAGTTGCTAGTAATTTGTTATTACGGTAATAGGTCTGTGCATTCATCGTCATCCTGGAATGCTTTTCGTTTTTACTCTTGCTGATATATCGTTTTGGGGCTTATATACAGGTGAAAAGGCGTGCTGTTGATCTTGCTAATGCCATGAAAAATGAAGATGGGGTGCTAGGAGCGGTTAAAGCTTTCTATAAACATTATCCAGACGAAAAATCGAAATGCGAAGACGCCAAGGATTTAACCAAGCCCAAGCCAATTCAAAAATATCTGTCTTTACGAGGATGTTTAGGTTGCTCTACATCTTCTGTGAATACACATCGACCATAAAAAAGAGAAAAGAAAAACTACATAAAGCACATTCGTCCATTTAATCATGTCCGTGAACCAGTGTAATTCTGATATATCAGCAGTTGTCAAAAGTAAATAGTCCCGGTGATTTTGCAGAGCTTCTCCAGAAGCATTTCTGAAGAGATTCCAGTATAGTCCAATCACTGTCAAGAGATGCTACCTTACATCTTCTTCTTTTTTTTTACTTTTAGTAAACGGTTTGTATGATATAAGAAGCAGTGTTTTGTAGAATACAACCAATCATTTTCTATAAAATATATAATGGACAAGGAATTTGCAAATTCGTTGGGTTATTTTTGTGTACTGTTCTTCTCCAAGCATCATATTCAATTAGTTACTGTCCTCACTCCCCCCTTTGTTTATTAAACTATTAGACTGACGATATATACATATACTATATTGAACAGTGATAACAACAGATTTTTTTAACACGTCATTATTAGTTCACATAATAACATACAAAATTGTGTATGAGACACGATAAGTGAATTCAATTTTATAATTTTTAATGAGCTTTAATCAATAGTAATGCATTCAAAAAGTGTTAACACTTTTCTACTGTACTTTCCAAGTTTTGTTCTACATGTGCTTGGTGGACAGAGCATAAGTTTACTTCTGCAGCCTCGCAATGTCTTAATTTAATGTTGTATATACAAATTTATAATCTGAGAGTACACCATTTTGAATAAGAATTTTAAAGGCGTGAAAGATTTGTAGTTTTGCTCTCTTCCTTGCGAAAGGAGCGATTTTTGAGGGCATAAAGCTTCACCTTACTACACAATTCACTCAAAGCTAAAAGAATGAAAAGAATTCTACTCAACTTTTTCCCCTTTCCACTCATTTTATATATTGTATTGTATGGTTCATGATTTGTTACACAACAGCAGTTAGGCCTGAGCCGGAGCCTGAGCCGGAGCCTGAGCCTGATAAACTTGGCCTTTCTGACTTATTTCATCCTGATCAGAAAGGCTTATGGATGCATCCACTTCTAAGGTTGACATCTGTAATGAGGGCACAATAGGAGGTTTTATTCTGTGTGTTACGGTCATCTTCAGGCCTTGTGTCGTATGAATTGTAGCTCCAGTAGTCATCTCAACCTATAGGTTGTATAGTATCAGTTTGTTGTTATTAAGATATGTTAAAGCAATCAACTTTAAGACCATCATTCTGGAACTTTAAGGTTATGCTGAGAAAATTTAAAACAATATCCTGAGACCTCATTAAAGCATTAAAATATGACAACATAGTATCAAACTTACAGGTGGAGCTCCAACTGCCATTTGAAAGTTGAACCGTCTAACAAGCATTGCAAGTGCTACTACAGTCTTTACAATAAGCATCATAGAAGCATACAAACATAAATACCCATTAGTATGCGCAATAGCATTTGCTCACTGTAAGTCTTGAGAAAACTGAATCCACTCGTAATTATAAGATCCTCGGACAAACAAAAGTTTTACAGCATAGCAATGAACATTACCTCGTATGTAGCAAACAAATCACCTACACATTTCCTTGGTCCTCCACCAAATGGAAGATATCTGAAACAAAGGATAGCACACAATATAGAATAGATAAACTCTTAATGTAAGACAAAATTCTCCTCAACATTAGAGGATAGAAATAAGACACATAGATTAAATGTAAGTAATATACTTGAAGCTTTGATTAGTCTCGTTAGGGTTTGGTCCATCTAATGGCCATCTTTCAGGCTCAAACTTGTCAGCATCATCCCACAGTTTTGGACTGCGATGCAGGTTCCAGACAGATATAAATATATCTTCACCTCTGCAAATAAATAATGATACATAATCACCGTGGATCAGAAAGGAAGATGCTCCATATATTTCATAATGAGAAAAAACAGCTGTATATAGAGGGAGACCAGGTTTTTCTCAAGTTAAAGTGATTTAGTCACACTTTAGGAGAATAACTCAATATCCATGAGCTTTGAGTTCACACTTGTGGTTAATGCTAAAAGAAACTTGAAAATGAAACAAAGAAGGACAAGACCTTTAAACAAGATAAGAAAAATAGGCAAAACTATTTCTTGACTAGTTAATCCAGACCAAATATTTATTGCAATTACCTCTTTATAGGGTACCCTCCAAGAACATCATTCTCCATAGAGCGACGAATTAACACAGGTGGTTGTGGGTAAAGCCTCAATGACTAAAAATTGAATATATTTATAAAAGTCAATTACTAGATAGATAAAAAATAATGAGATGAAACGTAATACAAGTATGTGTATGCCATCTTTATACCTCATTGATCACTCGGGTTGTGTATTTGAGTTTCTTCATGTCTTCAATAGTTGGATGTCTATCTCCAAGTACAGAGTCAACCTATGAAAAATTACTTATTTATTAGATTCTACTGATCTGAAAGGCTAATATGATGATATTTCATACTGGTTTGAAAGTTAAGAGGTTGTTTAGTTTGAAAAAAATGTTTCGAGTTTTCACTTTTACTTACAAAAATGCAGCCTGTTACCACTTTGTTTTATGTTTTCAAAGATTTGAATAGAAATCAGTAAAACAAACTTTTATTTTTTTTACTGCTTTCTACAAAAATCTGAAAACAAACAACAAAGTGACATTACCATAAATAAAAGTGAAAATATAAAACACTTTCTGGGACAAATGGTCCCTAAAAATCTCATGAAACCTCTTCTTGGAGCTTGGACATGACCCTAGGCTCCTGCAGCCAACAAAAAAGGAGAAGAAAAATATTCTTGCATTAGCCATTACTGCACTATGAATGAATTCTTCACTTACTTAAATACGAACAAATAATTGTTAAGTGTACACATCTCAATTTGGGATTGATGACAAGAAATAACTGTAATGTTATATTGAACATGCATTATTTACCAAACTTTTCATTATTGGAATGAAAAAACTTTAAACATGCATTATTGGAATGAATTTTTTTTTTGCAGTTCCATCAAGTAATAGTTAGCCCAACAAGGGATGCTAAGAACAGCGTATATAGAGGATCACCAGAACAAGAATCCCCTTCTTATTGAACCTTAGCCTCGTATTCCTATTACCTTGGATAGCATATAAAAGGTCCAAGTTAAAACAGCAGCTGATGTTTCATGTCCAGCAATAAGCATGGTCATTAAGTCATCACGAAGTTGCTTGCTTGATACCTACAAAGAGTCATTATTTCATATTTTTCACTCACATCCAGTTTTTTTATAAAATAAAATAATTAGAGACGCAGCTAACATACATCATCTCCTGACGCTAACAAGAAGTGTAGAATACTTGGATCTTTTTCATTCATGTACTCCTCATGAAACTGTAACTCTTCTTCATCCACTATTCTCTGAAAATGATGATGGAAAAATGTACAAAACAAAGAAGAGCTATCATGCAAGAATGTAGACAGCATATCAATATTTACAAGTGCCTTTCTGCAGTGGCATCACATATTGCATAGCATCTCACGTGAACATATATTTTGAGACTACAAGCTTGAGTCACACTAATGACAACATTACCTTGCATATTGCTATCAGATCATCAAGCGTATCATTGATCAATTTGAGAGCTTCATTAACCTTCTTCAAACGTGGTGATACATCTTTCCATATTGGGATATTCCATACTGGAATTGGAGCAACACTTCGATCTTCTGCTTCTCTCAGTACAGTATAAACAGCCTGATACGATTAAATTAAGTGCAGCAATGTGAATCTGGTATATTATAAATAAATTCCTCGTTGCAAGATAAATTGTAAACTGGAGCCGTGAACATACAAAAGACATACACATAAGGAAATATTCCAAAAACTATACCTCAACTATACCAGTGTCGTTTGATAAACTATCAAAATCATAATTGAATACTGCCTTTCCAATGATGTCCAAGGTCAATCGAGAGAACAGTGACTCCATCTCAGCATCTTCTCCATCGGATGCAGCAGCATCTAGCTTCTGGCAGAGCCTATCTGCGGCTTGTCCAAAAAGGCCAATCATAGCTGCTACGTACTTCACAATCAGGAAATGAAATCAAATGCAAGATAGAGAAGCTGTAGCAGAGATTTAAGACAAAGTGAGGATGGTGCAGTATGGAGTAACAAACATCTCTTATTGACACCATAAAATAAATATGTCAAAATATGATGCTCTATGCATATGCCTAGTTTAATAAGTATTTCCTTGTGTTCTCAGCTACATAAATTAGAAATTGATTCTTCAACTTAAGAAGGTAACCCTTTAAATCATGACCTCAGCAGCCAATAAATCTATCTAGCATATGGTTCAAAGTGGCTATAAATAAATCAGTCCAGGACCAGTAGAATACCTTCTGGTGCAATGCCGGGACTATAGCACGGCGTCTAACTCGCCATATTTCACCATCAGCTGGGATGAGACCTTTCCCCATTACAAAATCTAGAATCTCAGCCAAGATGCCCTGCACATGAAGAAGTACTAAAAATAACATGGAAGTACACCGTATGAAAGAAAGGCGAGAACTGAAAAGCTATTGTACTGTAGCAGTTGTTGTTGATTGTTGAGTTGATTACCTTTGAATAAGCCTTTGAATTGTCTCTCAATATGTGTTTTGCAATAGTCGGATCAGATACTATCAGAAAGGACTGCAAGACAACCAAGAGTGAAACACGGTTATTCCCTATAAGGTGTCCTTTTCTTTATTGATAAATTCAAGGTTAAGGGAGTTTCTCCCTTTTCCAGTGCCATGGAAGCCATACTGGGATTACAAATCACCTAACATTAGGGGTCAAGCAAGTAAGTTAAAGTGTCAAACCCCATTGGCTATCCCACAAGTTTTTAGAAAACAGTTTGCAACTATCATTTCAGTTACAACGTCAAGTTTCATGGGGTTTCAGTGACAGCAAGACAACTGCAATTGTGGCCGCATGAACTGCATATTTCCTCAATAAAGAAGATGATGATATTGCAACCGCAATTTAAAACCCTGCAATCCCACATGAGGCGTTGTTTCCAAAGAAAAATAAACTACATTTCAGCTGAAAAAAAGAAAAAGAAAGAGAAAAACAGAGCTAACCTTTGGTCCAAACGTCAACCTAAAAATCCCACCATATGTGAGGTAAAGTTCATACAAGGGAATGAAGAAGGCCACACTTCGAACAGCTTTGATTGACCCTTTTGCCTCAGGAATTTTGGGGTACACACCACTCCCTTCAACCCAACCAAACAAAAACTCCAGAACTTCATTGGGGACCCCCACATTTGCCAACCCCTCCAGTATAGGAAACAAACTACATCAAACCCATAAATAATCAAAAATCACTCTTGCACTATACCCAATTCAAATTACACACCATACTAGAGTTAGACCGAAACTGAAGACACGAGGGGAAATTAACAACTACCCCATCATTGTATTAACCCAGAAAAAAAAAAAAAAAGTAGAAATTTTGAAACTTCAAGACTTTTTATACTTACAAAGATTTCTGCTTCACGGTGAATTCTCCAGCGGCAATCCTCGCAGTCAACGCAGCTAGTCGTTTCTCTTCGAGAATGCGCTCCTTTTGTACCTCTTCATCATCAACCGAATCCGGGCCTCTTCCATTTGAAGAGGAACATGCAATCACTGAGGAAAAAGACCCTATTTGTGTTGTGATGGAGCATGGAAAGCAAGAAGAAGAAGAAGTGGTGGCAGTGGCTAATTTGAGTCCGTTTATGGAAGTTTGCTTTGCATGGAAGCGTGGAGTGGAAATTGAAAGAGGAGGGGTTCGAAGAAGAGCAATGTGGGAAGCCATGGATCACACAAAGTGTTGTTTGGTATAACAAGTGGAAAAGGGATAAATAAGTGGTTAATGCACAAACACAAAAACTCCACTGTGTATAACGTGTGTAAGCTTCTGAGTGGAATCTTTTGAGTAACCAAAGTGAACAACTTGGTTAGATGCCGTCTCTGGACTCTCCTTTTGTTGTTTTTATTTTGGTCAAAAACTAAGGTTTTGTTCGTATGAGGATAAGCCACGTTCTTTATGTGTTGTTTGGTCTCCACAGGTAACCTTTGTATGGTGCACAACTCAAAAAGATAACTCTCTATTATTAAAACTAAAAGGTCCAAGTTGTTCTTCTAAAATAAGATTTCTTTAAAACGAAATTGTATTTCTTAACAATGACTTACTTAATTTTGTAATTTTCTATAATTTATCCATTCATTTATATTAGAATATTTAATTATTTCACTTATGAATAAACTATTTTCAAAAAGTTTAATTAGATAAATTGTAGAGATAAGGTAAAAAGGGAAAAACATTCTTTAATATAAATCTAAATGAATATATTTATACCAATACAAAGTTTGTGTGAAGGATTTAACTTTAAGTAAATAAGAAAAGATAAATTATTCTTGATTTTTATATGACTTATGTTTTAGGATTGTTTACATTATGATTTTATAAATGTAAATAACATCTAAATATTTATTACAATGAGATTTGATTTTTTTTAATTATTATTAAAAGAGTTCGTGAAAAAAAAAAATGTAAGGTCTCTTTACAAAAGAGTTTAACTAAGTAACATAAGATTTTGATTATTTTTATTTCAAAATTCAAATCAAAGCTACAAAACCAAAGATGAATTGGTGAAAACTTAAAGAATATATTTTGTTTTTATTTTCAGGCAAAACTTGTAAGAGTAACTTAAATAGGAAATACAAAACCAATGAAAGTGTGAAAACTTAAAAGAAGACAAATGTTTTATTTTTAACCAAAAGTTGTAAGATGAATGTAAATAGGAAACACAATATAATCTTTATTTTATCTCATTTAAGATGTTATGTCAAAGACAATCTCATATAAGGTTGGTTTAAGTCAACCAATGTTGTTTGATAGCATTTCATCAGAAATCATTGTTTATCTTTGTTTGATTTCTATTATGCCATAAATAAAAGACATTAATGAAAAATATTATTGCATGAATTAAGTATAGGATCTGTAAAATTAAATTAAGCATTCACCCATAATAATCTTACATCGAAGTAAATTTTTATTTGAGATACTTAAATATACATCTAACATTAATTATAAAATTATGATAAACAAATACTCTTCTGATGTTATAAAAACAGATAAGAAAAGTTGTTAAAGTGTTCTTTGATTAAATCAAATGATTTTAGACTGAAAGGAAAAAGAATTATTGGTGATAGTATTTAAAACAAGATATACCCTCCAGTATAAATAAACAAAACATTTTTCTTCGATTCAGTATGCATGCAATTAAAAAAACTGTAAGTACTTAAAAAATAATTTCTTTACCAATCTATAAGACTTTAAATCAGAATTTTTATAGGTGTAGGAAAGAAGAAACTTGTTTTCTATTTCTTTCCCTAAAATAAGACACTTTTAACTCATTCATATTTATTAAGAAAAATTATTATTCTAGTCAGTAATATAAAATAAAAATTGTTTGAACTTGTTATAGTTCTTTAAATTTATTCTTAAATAATCATCTCAGCACACGAGTCCCATAATCCTTAATTAAGTTCAAAGGTAATTCTGAAAACGAATTAAGAATGATTTCTTTGGTATATCAGCTCTTTACCCCAATTTCTTGGAAATTCTTAACTACCAAAAACATATTGTTATAAAAAAATCTCTATTTATTTCTACTGCATCACTAATTATATTGCGTATTCTTAATCTAATTTCCAATTATCACTAGAGATCTAACATATATATATATATATATATATACCAATCCACAAAAGAGAAATGATTCATGAATTAATAACAATAACCAGTAATGACAAATTAATAATTCAGTTTATGATTTTCTCACCCCTTAATAAGAGATCGAATTCAGCAACATTATATATAGAATAGGAAAGAAAGGGTAAAAGAAATCAAGAAAATTACATTTTTCTCATTCAAACATAAAATAAAAATAAAAGAGAGCACATCTTTAAAAACGAAATATTTTTTGCATTCAAAATGAAAGTAAAAATTAGACATTCTCAAACCGAATAAATTCTTAAACATCTATATATATTTTTTGAAAACCACAGCAAATATTAAAATGTAACTTTCCTATTTAAATTTTCCTGAAATCTTAAACACTCTTTGTATATATAAAAATTTTGGCAGAAAGGTTTAGCAGATGAGTAAGGATGAAAACCAATATTGTGTTATATTTTTGTGAGATTATGTAAAAGAATTATGATAACGAATTATTGATAAAGTGCATGTTGAGTAATGTATAATCGTCCACGTTGATACGTGGAATTCCCGTTAAAGGGGATTGGCCCCTATGATCTTCTCATGGATATGCTGAAGCTGACATTTACGACGTTTTTCATTTTCATGCATTGTTTTCATTGAATTATCATCAGTAAATATGTTGTTTTAAGATTTTAAATTAAAAAAAATGAGACCATCGTAATAATAATTATGATTAAAATACTGTAATAATATTAATATTTAATGAATTTTATTTTGTTAAATATTTTATATTAGAAATAAGATCTATTTATAATATATTAATAAAAATAAATCTCATTTTATATTATTGTGATTATGAATTAAATTTAAACTCACTTTCTAATTAATATAGTTTTAATATCTCCCAATAAGAGTTGTTGAAATGTAATGACACTGATTATTATAAATATTATGTTGTTGTTTAGATCATATATAAGTATCTAATCTTAAATATATAGATGTTAAGAAAATATAAATAATATAAAAGATCTTACATTAACTATAGATAATATTAATTTATAGTATATAAATAAAGATAAAATTAACCTAATTTTACTTTCTAATGCACTTATATTTATTTATTCTAAAATATTATTGTTTTATTATTATAGTTAGTTTGGCCTCTATTCTTCCTCACTCAAAATACAATCTTTAATTTGCAATCTTTTTTCAGTGACACGACCATCATATAAAGTTGAGAAGTTGCGATGTTTCTAGCTTGGACAACGTGTATACTTTCCCAAAGTGTCACACTAATAGACAAAGAAAAAAAAAAAAAAACAACGATTGTTTTGGTAGTTTCTCTATAAAAGGTGTAAGTTGTAAATTTCTTAACCGCACATGATTTTAATTTCTAAATATGTATTTTAATATACATGGTACAAAGTTTGTTTGTTCAAACTAAATCCTTAACATAAATATTTTTGAATAAATGTTGAGAAGTAAGTTTTTGGACAAATAGACTATTCAAACTTGTATTTTTGTTTTACTTAACATGAATGATTAAGACGTTAGCTTTTATAAAATATTTTAGAATTCTTGTAGTAATTTACTTTAATTATTTAGAAATATTTTTAGTAATTTTTAATTTTAATATTGATATTTTCGAAACAAATATTTTCCCGAGACTTCTAATCAATAAAATGTAAAATAAAAAACAGTATTAAAAAAGTATAAAAAATACCATGTTTTAAAAATGAATAATGGTGAAGTATAATGAAATTAGAACAAATATAGTACAAAAATTGAAGTTAAATTTTAACACTTCCCATGGGAAATATTATGTATTTTCCAAGCCTTATCTGATTTGTATTCAAACACTTTGATTCCACACGTGGATTTGATTGTTATCCAATAATCAAATAGTTCTTTGGATTGGATAACAGGTTTCATAATAAAACCTGAGAAAATAAACATATGACATTTAATTTTTAATTTATTAATTATTTGTATATTTTTCTTATGTAACATCTTTTAAAAAAAGATGAGAAAATATTCAACCACATACAATAAATCTATTATTTTAGTTTCTCATTCCGCAACTTTTTCCTTTCTTACTAGTTTGTCTTGATTGGTTGATTAATTTAATATATATTTACTTGTTTATTGGATATTATGCTTTCTTTGTGTTGATTTAAAAAAAAAAACAAATATTTGCTTATAAACAATAATTTTTTTTATCCAAAATCAAATACATTATTATTCGAGTTGGTTCTATTTGAGATTAGTAGATTCAATTCGTCAATTTAGTTTATTATTGCATAAAATCAACACAACTTAATTTAAATTATTTTTATTGGTTTAAATAACATATTTTACTAAATATTGCCCAAATCAGCTCTTCAACACTCCTAATACTACTAATTTATTTTCGTTTTTATTTATTGGTTGATTAGGTTTTAGTTTCTTTTGTTGAATCTTTGAATTTGGTTTTGGCAAATATGTATCCACAATGCAATTTTGAATGGATAATAGTAATAGTTACAATGTCAACCACCAGTGAGAGAATGATAGTGGTAAAAGATAGTGACATCTAGTGATAATAAAAAATAATTAGGAGTTGTCTCCTAACAAACCATATCAATCTTAAAAATGCTTATGATTTTAATAAAATTCTTACAAAGATAAACTTATTTTCAAATAAGTATTTTTCTCTTAACTCAAGTTTGTCAAAAGTTTTTTTTTTTTTTCAAAAAAGACTACATATGTGACAGCTTAGGTTCAAGGCCCAGATTCAAGGCCCACTTTTCTTTTTGAACTTTTTCTCCATTTTTTTTTTATTCTCATTTCAATCTTCATTTATTCTATGAACAAATCTCATTTTATAGGATGATTATAAGTTAAACAACACATCCAATATATTAATTTTTAAAATAAAGAAAATTAATTTTTATTTTTCAATTCTTTTTATTCTCATAATCTTTCTTAGTTTTAATAGTTAGAGAACTTTCATTTTATCAACTACTTCCTAAAATTTAATTTTATTAGTATTTTGGTTGATCTTAAGGTTAGAAGTTTGCAGGTGTTTTGTTCTTTTAGAGCTTTAAATTCTTGATTTTTCTTGTATTTAAACTAATTCAAGATAAAATGAATTAATTTAATTTATTTCAGTTGAGTTAAAATTTGTAGTAGGAATTGAGAATATGAAAATATATTATATTGTTAATTTTCCAACATGATATATGAAAATATATCCGTCCCAACCAATCATCATTCTATTTTAAGACAATCGTCAATAACATTGTCAAAGTATTTATGGCAAATGATATAACTTGAAGACACCAAATTATTGAATTGACCAATTCAAAACATAGTAACAACATTTTTTTTAACATTGAAATGATATTTAGGTATTAAGTTTTCAACACAGGTCCACCGATTGATACGCCTGAAATCTTGTATGTTGTTCATTTTAACTATTGTTTTAATATATGTTTAATTCTTTTACCGATTAACATGTTAAATTTTATGGAAAGTTTGTGTATGTTTCATAGATAACATGGAAACAGTTGGGTAATACAAGAAAATATTTTGTTTGGTCTGATTTGAACATACATAGATATCAAGTTAACCTTTTTTTTCTCACATTTGATTCTATTTTGGTAATTTCGTTCATATTGAGACATTAATTTTACACATTTGAAATTTATTTTTCATTTCTTTGTTTCTTGCCATAATTTTTAATTTGTGGTGGACATATTGATTTCATTTTTTGTTATCATTTGGTGACTTTATATCTTCTTGTTTCTAGTAATTTGGACTAGTTAGGCTAAATAGTGCATTTGTATATTAATGCTATATTTTTCTCTTATATAATAATTAATATTTTAACATTTCCTTAGAAAAGTATTAGTTACATGCTATTAAGATTTTTTCGTAGTAATTTTTCTAGTTCATTTTAACGTTGTTGAGTTGGTTCTAAATCATTGTCAAGCTTTAATGGAGAAACAGTTTAAAGCAACAAATAGAAATCAATTAATTAAGCAAGAAGAGAGAGACAAGTGTCACAGGGTTGAAGCTTTTTCTACAGTATTTGAATGAGATGAAAAGCTATATATAATATTTCGTGGTTTCCCTCTTTTACAGACCCTTTGTTATTTTTCACGAATTGCAAACCTCATGAATGGCTACTAATGTTTACAATTCCCATGTCGGCACATTATAAAATTGAATTTTGTATTTCTTGATTATTTCAACTATTTTCTTATTAATCAAAGCTTAGAGTTTCTTTGGGTATGAAATTTTCAAAAAGGATTATTTGTATAGTTAATAAATTTCCTTAGATTATGGTTCTTAAATTATTTTTAAAAACATTAAAATTTAACTAAATATATTAAATTACACTAGTAATTTAATTTTCTTTTTATATTTTTTATTTAGGTTATAACGAAAATTACTATAAATGAATTGTGGTTTATTAAACGAAAAGTTATTTGTATAATTTATTAAAAAAATATTTTTAACATAAATAATTTAGTAACAATGGTTAAATGTTATAAAGTATTTACATCACTAATATTTTTATAGTGTTTTCTTCATTAAAAAATTATTGTTAAAAAGTTTTTAGTAACATTTTTAACACAGCCTTTTATTAAAAAAAATGTTACCGGAAATTTGTAGTAATATTTTTATAATGTTAATTTTTTATTGAAAAAATGTTAATATAAAATTTTAGTAACATTTTAAAAGTATTGTGTTTCTATCAAAAAAATGTCACTAATTTGTTTTTACTAACATTTATATATATATAAATATTTTTATTAATACGTATAAATATTACTAAAAATCATTAATAACATATTATACATCTACCATTTGATAAAGTATTACTAAATTATATTAGTATCATTTTTTATGTTTTACTAACATTTTTTAACGTTACTATAATAGAAGAAATTTTGCAATAGAGAAGAAGAGAATGAAAGGCTTAAGTATTTATTGATTTCAAATGAATGGCACGTGGGAAGAGACACATCAATCTTCTCCTTATTTGATGCCGTGCACAACAAAAAGAAAATTACAAAATTGTGGCTAATTAGTGGGAAACATGAGATATGGTGTTGGAAAATTTGAAGTGGTACTTGAATCAGTTCTTTGAGTTCATGTTCTTCTTCACTGCATCTGCATTGTCTTTCACGTATTCAGCTGACTCTTTAGTCTTTGCCATCACAGTGTCTTTAGCCCTATTGGCTGTGTTCTTAGTGGAATCCCATGCATCTTGCATTGTCTGCTTTGCTTTCTCTGCCATGTTTTGAGCACTTGCTGACACCTGGTTAGCCATCTCGTCTGTCTTGTGACTCACCTGTTTCAACATTATCATATGAAATGCTTTCAATTAATCTAACTGTGAAACATAAGTCACTGCTACCTAGTAAAATATTACATGTTGTGCTGTGGTGAAAGCCTTGTCTTGCGTTGATTCATTCAAACTGTTATTAACTGTTTCACTTGCTCCTTGTTTGGTCCCTTCAACTGCTGCTGATCCTTCAGGTGAAGATGGTACCTACAAATTAAGATATACAATTATTGTTCATCAAACCCTAACAACTATGATTCAACTTTCTTTTCCCATTTTCCTCCAAAATCATGCATGCATGCATCCATGCATAAACACACACATATACATATATATATGTATATGTATATCAACAAACTTGAATTGAAGTATTTACTTGGATAGATCTAGGGGTAGCAGCTGCCAAGATTTTAGGGTTCCATGCACGAGCCCTAGCAATGATTGCTCCAGCATGGCCAAACTTTGGGAGGGATGTGACTAGGGTGAAGCTTGCCATTTTCTTGTGTTTGTTATGTGTTATGGAATTATGTATGATTTGTTGCATTGTAGGTCACCATGCATACGTATATATAGTGGTTCTGAGAGGTCTGTTTGTTGGTGTGCCAAGAGTTATTCACGTTCACTAGTGGTAGAAAAAACAGATCCACAATGCTTCTCAACGGTGTAAAAGACCCTGTTTTGTAGGACACTGTATAGGACTTTTGTGGCCTTAGAAAAATAGGCTCAATATTCAGATTCAAATTAGACTTAATTTCTACCACTTCTGACAAGGTGATTGTTCTACAACTTTTTCACCATCTCAAGTTGTTTTTCTGTTTCTTTATAATCGTTCAATATCAGTTTAGAAGGGATGGATATATGGCATTGAAAGTAACATATTCTATTATCAGTTATTAACCGATGAGGTTGAAAGAAAATAAACTTTTAACACTGGTTATAAACTTAATCAATGTATAAAGTAAGTTTATTTTTTCTTCAGTCAATTTTGGAGAATTCTCAATTTATAAAATTTAAAAATAGGTAAATAAGAATATAATTTAAAAAATTAAAATACATATAAATAAATATTAAAATATAAATAAAAAGTTGCATTATTTACATTGAAAGAAACATAAATTCGTAATGTGTTTATCTATTTTTAATTTTTAAGAATTTTATTTATTTATTTTTAATTAACATCTTTTTATTGTCTTCATACGGAATGATTTATTGTTTTTAAATACTTTGCAACATATATAATCGAATTATGAGTATAAAATATACATGTAAATTGATAAGGTAATATTACTTAATTTAAAGAAATTGGAATGTCGTCTATCCTTATTTTTATTTTTTTTACTAGTATCACTCACATCTCTAACTTTGTAGTGTGATACTCACAAAATTCAAGTTTTTTTTATGTATAATATACAATAATTGTAGTAAATATGTATTTTTTTAATTTAAGACTCATTTTACAAAGTATATTTTGTTATACTTACGATTTGAGAAAGTATTATCCCTTGGTATATGTCTTCAAATATCAATGATTCATTGAAATTTTATTATTTTATTCATATTTTACCTTCAAATTCATTGATCTTAATACATACAAACTAAAAATCTTATATCTTCTTTAGTTTGAGATATTTCAAAAATATCAATCACTTCATCATGTTATACTTACGTGTTATAATTATTCTTTAAATTACAAATAAGGTGTTTTTATATTATGTTTGTGGTTGTGCTCGCCTGCTCACCTAGTTAATACAAAGGTGATAAAAAATTTCAATGATAATAGTCCAATTTCATTTGTAAATTCCAAAAATTGTTCATCTTTCTTCTCTTACTCTTTAAACATACAAAATAGTTTTATCCAACTTTCATCTAATTTTCAAATAGTTTAGTAAAACATATCTTGTATCATGGATGTGCATCTCACTTATTTGTGAGAGATGTTGTCATAATCCATTTAAAAACACAATTTTTTATATTAGATTAATAATACGCATTAAAGTTTTATTTCTTATTTTTATAAAATTTTTGTACTATTTCACATTGATAACACATTACATGAGAATGGTAAAAACAATCCATCTCAATCAAGACATTTAAAGAAACAAAACAAAATGCACGTAAACAATAGTTAAATTATAGAAAATCGGATAAATATTTATTCTGTGTTTGTGCTTAAATAATTGTTAGTAGATAACATACAAAATGTAAATTATTAATTATAATTCACATCAATATAACTTTTTATCCAATAATTAATAATTGAAAATATCTCCTCTCTCTTGTCTACTTTCAGTTTTCTACAGTTGTGTGAAATGTTTTTGTGGTGTTATCTTTTCCTAGTTCTTCTTCATTGTATCTTTATGTATGTTGTTTCCTTTATTTTGGTTATTTCAAGATTTATCATGTGATTTTCATATTATTATTTAAAGTTCCAATTCATGTTTTTTAAGTTATGAAGAAACTTTTGTGTATGTGTAATAAAAGTGTGAAAATACATTGAACCAATGTTGTTGCATAAATTGAAGAATTGTTAAATAGGTGGTGATAAAAGAATTAGTTGATGTAGTTATGTAACAAAATTCATGTAGAGAGAAAATAAAATTCTTTTAATCTTCAAATTCACATGAAATTAAAGTATATGAATTAATTAATTATAATTCTAATAAATTCAAACCAAATGTGTTTAATTTAAATTAGTTAAGATCTAAAATTATGCCTTTGAAAGAATTAATTTAAAAAGACAAATTATGGCGCATAAAATTAGAAAATGTTTTTATTTTACCTTCTATTAATGACTTCAACTTAAAATACAAAACTAATTTAAATGGACCATTAATTTTGGCCTAAATATGAAATGTAATTAATTTTATTTTCATATTAGTTATTACACGTTTTGTAAGTTATTTAATAGTATTACGATAGATAGATAGATCAAAATTTAAAATGGACGATTAATTTTAAATAGATAATCAATTTGATGGAAATAGACAACAAAATTGCTAAATTTTCTTATAATAGTATTTCAAATGGAAATTAATTATCTTTCTTTTAATTCACTCAAAATTAACGTTTTTGTCCAATTAAATAACTCTTACATCTTGTATATGTTTTCATATAATTATGTCATATATATTATTTAATTTGATATGGGGTTCAGTGTTCATTCGACCGATTTATGAAGGGGTCATTTTTTCTAACAAAATTTGACTCAAACCTAGTATTAGAACTCAATACTTATCCTAATAGCTGTGAATCTATCATATCCCCTTTGTCGAGTCATTACCAAATTACCTGCAAATGTCCCAATCTTATTCTATTCTCGTCATCAGAAAAAAAAATTGTTCAGAGATCTCTTGTTCACTATTAATATAGCTAGTATGGTTTATGTATAAATTGAAAACAATTATCAGAACTAGCTACTGAAATTGAATTGATCTCAAACCTAAATCCCATGAGTGACAATAGAGAACAAATAAGAATCAATTTATTGGTCTTCAAACATGATGTTGGTATGCAGAAGCAATTCTAATCATGTTCTAAAAAACCTTTCCTCGTTAGTGACAACAGAGGACGAATAAGAATCCAGGTATTGCTCTCAAAATATAACATTCGCTTGAAAAAAAGCAATTCGAATAATGTTCTAGAAACTTTTTCCATGACATTGGTGATTGAATTTGTTTGTGAACATCTAAGCATGTATGATATGATAACTCATGATTTGATGATCTCGATTTTGATCAAGACTGCCGCAAGAGAGTTGATAACACTCTGTATGTGATTATCACACGTATGAAAGGATAAAGGAATAAGAAAAAAAGGAGGTGATAAACTTTCTGATTATCATTCAAAGTTGCATGAACAAAAGAAAAACTTGCTATATATATGATATGAAGCAAAAGAAAGAAAACACTGACATTTAGAATATCAGTAAACCAATTGATATAACACTATATCAGTAAAACAGAAAAACAGAAACAACTAAACTAGAAACTTAACACAGACCAGTTATTTATAAAGCAAGACAAAGCATTTATTCAATTGTCACAAAGCCAATAAGTACTATCATCATTTTATTCAGCCTTTAGTCTATCTGTGTCAGGTAAAATGTAAGCATAGTTCACAACAAACCGGAAAAAAGAAGACGTACATAAATTAGTTTAAACAAAATAAAGAAATATAGAAGCCACCCAACCGAGGGAACTTCACTCCTACAAGGGTCCTCAAGTTCAGGAGCTTCAAGCAGATGCAACTCTCTTCCAGAGCTCGACCCACTCTAGCATGCCGTCAGCAGCCGTAGAAAACGAAGGATCAACCTTCACCAGTTGTTCCTTCACTGTTTTGGCTATCTCAACCACACAATCCTCAGCTGTAGTTGCTGACTCTGGCAACTTCAGTGACTGAAAGAAAGGAACAACATACTCCATCAATTTCACCCCTTCACTCTGTCTCTTCAAGCTCTCAACTACATCACCCCTTTCTGTTCTCCAAACATAGGGTAACCCACTTTTCACACCAAGCCCAAGGTGGTCACATATGACTTTCGCACACATTCCACACCATATGTCTTCCGCAGTTTCCCACCTGAATTTCTCATACCCTTGCAGACTCACGCCTATTGCCGGACCAAGAGCTTGACGGTTAAAGGCAATATTGATTCCACTCAGTGGCACTAAGGCTCTAGCAGGAACAGTCAAAACTGCATCTACATATCGCAAATTCCTCAGCGCTGGCTTCAGAGCCTGTGTTGGAGAATCAAGATCAGCCACATTGAGACATAACCCACATGACACAGCACAGTTAACCCCTTCTCGCAAGCTAAATGGGTAACCACGAACAAAATCTGCACCCTTCCGGAATGGATCATATAGGGTATTGAAGAAGAAAGGGGTGGCAGGAGTCTGGAGGTTCGTAATATGCTGAGCCACAGCATCCACCAAACACCCCGCATTATCTTTTGCAGGAACACAATCATCATCAATACAGACAACATACTTTTTCCGTGAAACTAGATAGCCAAAATATCTACAAGAGTAGCCATTGAAGCGAAGCAACACGAAAGAACCCACCATTCGCTCAATATCAGCCTTTTCATACACATCCACATTGAATCCTTCAGCAATTTTCAGTTCTTCTTCGAGGTAAGGATCTTTTACTATTATCAGGTGAAAGCGGGAGAAAATTGGCCTCCATTCATTCATAAAACTTGTGAGGTCAGAGCTCACTGCACCAATCACAATGTCCACTTCATTATCGTTGATAACTGCTTGAGACATCTTGCAGGGTACAGAATACAGACTATCTCAAACTAAAACTCTTGTTTTACTTCCTTAGTGCTGAGAATAGTTTAACCTTACTTTAGAATTTTTCAGAACACCCTGTACTTAGAGATATTCAAATGTCAGAAAAGAATCATTTGTCACTACAGGAATAGCTAGTATACGCATTACATAAAATCTTAAAACAACTCACTGGTGGGAAGCACAGGGGTCAGAACAAGTTGGATATTCAGTGCCTCAACAAGGGAGATGACCTCATCCTTACCAGTTGCTATGAACAGTCTCAGAACTTTCTCATTCAGTTTCCCAGCTCTTAATATTCTCTGTCCAGGAAAACCACAAACAAAATAGCTTCAGGTTGCATGGAAAGGCCATAATTATATATAGACAACAAAAGGACTGAAACTAGATCCACAATATTTGACATTTCCAGATTTCCACCCCGATTATGAAACAGTTGTCTGACCCAGCTACATTTGCAGCAACAGGGAAAAAGAAATTTTAAAATTTGATATCCCTACAAGAAAGCAGAAAGTGAAGGAAAATCTTACCCTAGGGTTAAACGCCCACAAAATAGAAACACAAAACAACATAACCATCAATTCAATCCCGTAACAGTGATAAATGAGATTTCTTTCATAATCTGCTTAACACAAGTCCTTGGAACTTCCAAGAAAGCACAAAAGAAATACCCCATCCTTCAAGTATTTCAGAATTATAATTTGACTTTTATAATTGACACAAAACAAAACAGCATGAACCAACTAAATAGGTTAGACGAATCGAAACTATAATTCTGATAGGACAACATCCTTAAAGAAGCACATCAAAGTTTTGTTCTTTGACAAGAAAACAAAAGCAAAAGAGCATGCAGCTGAATAACATTCATTCACTCGATCAACGGGGCAAGATTTGATTTTTATGAAAGATCTAAAGAAGGGGCATTGATTAAAACAAAAGGGGTTGTGGCACTGAAGCAGAACTAAAAAAAAAACGAAAAAAGGGCATGAAAGTGCAACCTTGGTTAATTAAGTAGGAGTAGGATGCATGAGAAAAAGCGAGAGAGAGAGAGAGATGATAATAATAATAATAAGAAGAAGAAGAAGAAGAAGAAAAGTACCAGGAAGAGGTCGAGGAGGATGTGATCAGGGATAGAGGAGAGATCGGAGATGTCGGATAGATTGAGGACGGCTGAGTCAATGGTGAGAGATAAGAGCGATGGCGGTGCTTTTGTTCTCATTCATTCCAAAGTGATAAATATAAATAAAGGATGATGGATGGCTACAATTCTCGATTTGAGAGAGAGAAAATGGTTGCCACAAGGAACCAAGAGAAGAGAAGGAAGAAGGGACACCAGATCCTGAAATTGCTCTCTGCACAGCACAAAATTGGAAAAACCCTTTTAATTTCTTAATAACAATATAATAACAATACCAAAGCCTTAAATTACATTTTAACTATCTTATAAAATTTAATTACCATTATAATAATAATGGTAATTAAAACAAACTTCTGCTACAATTTGGGTTTTTCACTTCACACGTTAATTTCAACGCGTGTCTCTCACGTGCGTGTCATGTGCAGCGTATCTTTTAAAATAAAAACAAATCAGAGAATTGAATTACCTCCGTCTCTGGCCTGCTCCTTAGACTACACAAAGACTTTTTTTTTTTTTAATTTCTAGTAATTTTTATTTTACTTTTTGGTTTGTCTTGATTATTTTAGGAGTATACAAATAGAAAAGCTTACGATATTTTCTTAGAATAAAACAAATAAATTAATGTATAAAAAATGCATGTAATATTTTTCTAAGGATAAAAAAAAAACATCATGTACAGATATAAAAAGTTATGGAAAATATGAATGTAATTTACTTTTTCTTTACGTTACGGATATCTGATTTAAGAATTCCAAACTTATAGAAAAATGATTTAAAGTATTTTTTGGATTTTTTTCTATTATGGTACAATTCTTTTTCTAAAACTTTATAGAATGAGTAATTTTTTTTTATTCCCGCCATGGGTATCATCTATTAATGAAGTAGTATTTCAATTGTATTTTTTAATTATTTTTATACATGGAAATCGTGCTATATATAACACAATTTTAATTAAATTTTAAGTTTGTACATGGATTAAAATGCACAAAATCTAGTTAAAATGGTGTCATAAGTGTAATTTCAATAGATTTAAATTAAATTAAAATGATACTGATGTGTCAAGATTTCAATTAATCTTAATTAAGTGATATAATACAGAGGTAATAGGATTCTTCCACTTATATTAAAATCTTATCACTTTAATACAATTTTATTATGAGTTAAATAAAATTATGTAATATTAAAATAATTTCACCTAATAAGAATTCGCCAGAGTGAAAAAAACTATCGATTATGAAAAATTTCAGAAAAAATTACACCGTAATAAAAATAACCTACATTTTTTGAGATAAGAGTGTATTATAAATTTGTTACAACGCATATTTTATTTATTGGGATATGTTTTTAACGTGCGTGACAGATAAAGTGTCGGTGACTTCAGCAAGAAATTTTGAAGGTCAGTAATCTTGCATATTTATTTGTTATTTTATTAAAAATATATTAGAAGCCTATGGACCAATGAATCACACTAACAATGGGAACAAACACAGTAATATATAATGTGAAGAAAAAAGTAAAAATTAATAATAAAGACTAAAATTAGAGCATTCCTATTTTTTTAGGAAAAAGAGAAAATTAAATACATTATAATTTAAATATATTTTATCAAATAAAATATATATTTGAATTAGAATAGTTATGGATAGATTTCAATTTAGGTTGGGAAAGGCTATATGGATAGATTTGGCTTGCCTTGAAGAACTTCTAGGAGGTTTTGGATGTTTTTTTAAGAACTTATTAAAAGGTCTCTAAGAGATAATTAGGTTCTTAGTAGATTTTCTTTAGATTTATGATTTATGGTAAACTATTTGGTGAGTTTTGTTTTGATTATAATGGAGAAGGTTTTAGAAGAAATTATGGACCAAGTCTTTAATAGTTATTTGAAGAAAGCCAAAAGGTTATGAAGTTAGGAGGTGGTGTCCTATGGCATTAATGTTTTAATCTTGATTAAACCAGTAATAAATTATGGTAATCAAGATTTTTTATTTTTTATTTTTTGCATTTTAGCCCGATTGGATGATGAAGAAAATATATGTGTAATTGTTAGATTATCTCCAATGTAAACTTTCTGCAATTAGGTTTTATTTGTAGGGTGACAAAAAGTAAATTTTTAAAATAAATTCAATGGAAACTTTAAAAAAATAGTGAGACAAATAAAAATTTTAAAAAAATTAGTGGAATGAAATAACCTGTTAATCCAATTTTAAAATATTGATAATTCAATTAAAGAGTGTGTTGAGTGTTTAATGAATATAATTGAAATTTACAAATTATGATCGTATCCTTGCTTTATCGGAACTCAATTTTGCGGCAGAGTCCTCGCCGTGCTTCCTTCAGCCGCCGATGGCGACCGCGGCGGTGCTCTTTTCGCGCCTCCGCCAAGCGCGGTCTTCCTCCTCCTCCCTCTCCCTCCTATCTCTGCCACGCGTTCTGTCCTCTCAACTCCCTTCTGCACTCCCGGCTCCCGCCTTACCTCCCTCTCCATCCCTCGCCTTTCTCGACGCGTTCCACTCACGCGCTTTCTCCACTCGCTCTTCCGATGACCGTGAATTGGGGTTGAACTCGTTCGGTGCCGACACGCCGGTTAACTCCGAGCTTCTGAAAGCGATTGCCGATACCAGTGGCGACGATCAAGACGACGCCGTTTTCCCCGTTCGCGAGCTGATTTCGATGCTCGACTCGTTCCACGAGCTTTCTGGATTTCCGTGGTAAGCTTCTAGGTCTCGTCTCTCTTGTTGCTAATGCATTACTTTTACACTTGTTTATCTGTTCAGTTTTGGACTCTGAACCAAACGTTGGTGTTAATCCAGTTGTTGAATTTCAGGTGGTTAACTATATTTTCTTCTACTCTTGCTCTCAGAATTGCTATTCTTTTTCCTCTGGTTTTAACACTTCACAAGCTGAAAACGATTGGAGAGTTTTTTCCTAAATGTGAGTATCATATGCTTTACTCGGATTAGTTCATAGCGTGTTTCGGTAGTATGTTTAATTTGGATTGTTTTACTAATTATTCAATTTTAATTGGAAGCAAAAATTAAAAAAAAAAAATGAATAAAGTGGTTCTGCTAGGTTAATCCATCTGTTTCTTGTTTGCAAGATAGGATGCAGCTGTAGCTGATCATTATCACTTCTTTAATATTTGTTGTTGTATTAAACTGTTTGGCGCTTCAAAGATTTGTTTAGAAATTAGAATTAGGTTATTGGTACTTTGTTAGTTTTGACTGTTCTATTGGATGCTTGTTCACTTGGCTGCTTGGTCATCTTACACAAGTTACACTTGTGTAACACTATTTTCTAATCTAGCTTTGATGTAGTTATTGAAATGTCTTTTTTCTTCATTTCTGTTGCACTTGATCACTTTTTATCCTAGCTTTTGCTACCACTGTGTGCAAATGTTGTGTAATGGACTTATAGATTTTGTTTTTGCGCTTGTAAGCCTGTTTGTTTCTGCATCATTTCATTTTGTTGTGTATCTAAGTGCTCTTTATCATTAAGTGTCTTTTGTTCTTTTTTGTGATTAGAAAATGGGAGTGGATACTTCCTTATATCTTACGTGTAAAAGTATCTTTTTTCCTTTTCTCCACTTCTAGTTCATGTACTTAAATTGTTATTAATACTTTTCAATTAAAGTGCCTCCTCCATTCCCACCTCCTTTCTCAGGAAAGAGTTATATTCGTCAGTTTCTATTCTTCCGGGAGAAGAGAAAAGCAATCGGATGCCCCTCTTATGTGTGGCCGCTGGTACCATTCATTGTACAGGTGATATATCTAGCTTCATGGGGGAACATTGCTTATGACTCCCACAGCAATGAATTTTGCCTTCTTCTCCCCAAATTATCTTTTACTAATAATATCACAGCCAAAAGCAACCACCTTGGAAAGCTGTTTGTGATACGGATGAAAGAAATTCACATGTTGTGTGATCTATAAGTTGTGTGGGAAAACCTCTCTTAGTGCCAGTCAAAATGTAATGCTAGCTAATTAAAGAATGTCTAAAATCTTAGAAGGAAAAGAAAGCAGCCACCTCTTCTGAGAAGATATTTTTTTTATAAGTCTTTAGGGTTCAATTAAAAATTTCTTCCTTCATGACTTATGACAGAGCTTTTGTTTCTGTTGCCATTTTGAGAAAGTTGTGGAGGTATATGATGTTAGAATTTATTACTTACTATTCCTGAACTTTGGCATCACCTTATGACATAGGTTTACAGCTTAAACAGAAGAAAATTAGTGAGTAACTGAGTTCAAGCTTTTTAATAAGGTGGTTCTTACTTTATATTTGAGCTTGTTTTCACCTTCCTGAATATCAGAGGGAGCATCCACGAGTTGCTGGAATCTGAAACCTGTCAAAGAGGTTCATTTGATCTAAAAGGAATTATGTTTAGTGATTGATGTCATAACTGAATTGAGTAACTGTTAACTTTTATTCAGTAATTAATGTCACAAACTTTCCATTGTAATTTTGACTTCGGTCTTCTATTTTTCTACAGGTTCCGTGCTTTTTCCTGTGGATGATAAGCATAAGGAAGATGTCACTGAATGGTCACCCTGGTTTTGATTGTGTAATGCACCAACTCATTAAAAGGCTGTTTGGACATTGCGTTTGTGCTATATGTATCTTCATATTTTCTAAACATAATTTCCATGGATGTAATTCCATGAATGAACAGAACTACATTATGAGAATATGTCTCACATCAAGATCTGGTTCAACTGGATACAAAGGATTAGAATGATAACAAGTAATGATGTCATCTAAGTTATGGACTTCAAATTTGGAAAATTTATTGCTCTAGTGAAGCTATATCATAATTTTTAGAATGTATGAAAGCATTTTATCCTATCTTAGATATTCCTCTCAGATTAGTTTTCCCATTTGCTTTTTATCTCTAGGATTTGTTGCCATATTTCGTAATGATTTTTCCTCATTACTTAGGATTATGTTAGGACTTGAGCACAAGAGTAGAGTCCAACCCAAAAAACTAGTCCATTAGGTGGGAGCCTCAAGGCCTAATTACCGCATCAAGTAGTTTATCCTACTTAATTTATAACATTGTCACTCCCTTTAAGAGCCGGTAGTTCACTCTATCGATACTGACCTAGTGGTAGCCCTTTTCTCTTTGAGACCGACTTCACTCATTTATTAGTATTAATTAACGGCTTAATTCATCCTCTAGATAGCTCTTTCGTAACCCAACTATCAACCAAAACACCAATTGTTAGGACTTAAGCACAAAAAAAGAGTCTAACTCAAAAGACTAGTTCATTTAGGTGGTAGAGCATCAATGCTTAATTACCACATGAATTAGTTTATCCTACTCAATGTGAGACTCTTAACAGATTGTGATTAGCATAAATAAGATGACATAGTCTTGGTTTTATGAACAAATCAATTGTAATACATTTAACCTAATATCAATTTAATTTCACTGTTCCTCTCTCTATTCCTAAAACCTCAATTTCAACAGAAGTGTTGAGTGTTGACAGGAACAAGCATCATATGCACACAGAAACTCATGCTGAACATTTAAACTTGTTAAATATGTTGCAGGGTGGTGCTTTATGGTTCCAAAATTTAACAGAACTCTCTCACGGTTATTCGGGGTTCATCTTTCCTTTTCTGATTGCTGGTTTGCACTACATCAATGTTCAGGTAATGGAGTATGAATCCATGTATACAAGGGATATAACCTGAAAATCATGTTTGTAGAGTTACCTTGTGTTGTCATACGCTCATGTTCATGCTGATGTGTAGTAGAGTGATTCATTTTAACAAGACAAATATTTTGTTTTATTACATAGATGAATCACATTTTATCATTCTGCTGTGGCAGAAACCTCTTGGTAAGGGTTGGATGTAGTTGATTTAAGTGTCTAAATTAGATATTTTGGGCTGGTTGATATAATAAAGGTAGACCTACCAAAACCAAAATGGCTGGCAAAGTTGATGGATCCAAATCAACTGGTTAATGGAAAATGATTTATCAAGTCACAATCTGATATGTATTGTTGGCGTACTGGCTCAATTATCTTCCTATAATAATGAATCAAACTTTAACTTTTTATCTCATTGATTAAACAAGCTACATTGCTTGACTTTAAGGTGTTAACCATAAAATAACATAACATAAAGTATAATAGGTTAATAACTAAGGTCGTTTGGTTTTAGATAGTGCTTCTTTTCACTTTTAATTAAAAAAAAAACACTTATTTTTTTTACAATTTTTTGAACATAAACAAAAGAAAAACAATGTGACAATTTTGTAATTAAAAGTGAAACAGAAAAATGAAAGCAGAAAACAATTTTTGAAACTAGACAGTCCCAAATATTTCATGTGCTAATAAGACATAGTCAGATCATTGATTAATGTATTGTAGGATGTCTTGCTTTCTGTTTGGCACTTGTTTGGTGTATACTTTTGTACCTTAATTCTCTCTTTCGTTTTGCAAGGGGCCAGGGATGAGTCAGGCATAGAATGTGTACTAATTTGTGTTAATTGATTTATCAGATATCCTTTCGGAAACCTGTGGTTGCAGAGACAAGGAATATTTTTGACTTATTAGCCAAAGTGAGTATAACTTCTCGGTACTTCTAATGACTTACTATTGTATCACATCTTCTTGGGAAAAAGTGGTGTTGATACTTGATATTTATTGTCATACATTTCCTATGATATGAATCTTTTCGTTTCATTTAACGAACTGTTTAAGAATATTGTTTGGTAACTGCATTGAAATAAAGTAAACCCATTGTTAACTGAGGGATGCGTTTGTTGTTGCAGTATTATAAGCGATACTTGGACTTTCTAACAGTGCCTTTAGCTTTTGTGGGCTTTTGCATTCCTCAGGTAACTTTAATCCTTGAGTGTTGTGTGTTGCTGGATGATAATGTAGGATACCATTTTTTTCTCTCTAACTATGACATTTTGTTATTGGCAGCATTTTTTCGGTCAAACTGCACTTTGTCTTTAAACTCTCTTTTTATGGGCTAGGTGACATCTTTTATAGTGCATTCTGACAGGTTAAAATTATAGAATCGACCATTCAAAAGAGAAATAAAAGTAAAAGAAAAATACAGAAGTCACTGTATTTTTATGATAAAACTGCACTCTTGATGTATCTTCTTTCTAAATGACATGACATGGAAGATATCTTTAGACACTGGAGGTGTGATTGCTGAAGATTGATGAAACCTATAATTTATTTTTGTATATGTTGTGGTCACAATTTCTGAACTCACATTAGTAGGTTAATTTCCCTGGTCACAGATAAGACGGAATTTTCAGTTATAATTTTTAGTAATCATTTTCTATGAGACTAGTAAATATCACTTCACTGCTGCATTCCTATTGTATGTCTCATTTTTCGTACCAACTATATTTTATGGTAAACTTATTCTTTCTCATCTTGAAGGCTCTAATAACAGTCTACTCTAATATACTCTTTGCAGGGGAGCCAGTTCTATTGGGTTACCAATAGTTCATTTACCCTCATTCAGGTAAGTAGGGAAACCTTGTGCATCTTTAGTTTATTTTAGTTTGAACCACTATTCTACTAACGCTTAAAGTTGATCCAACAAACAATAAACTTTGCAGCAAATAGCCCTGAGACATCCTGCTGTCCTTGCAATGTTGGGGTTACAAGACAAGAATAGTCAAAAGGTAGCCACTGAGAAAATTGGTGCTTCTAAAACAGCTCCTTCACCAAGGTTACAAGATAATATTCCAACAGAAGCTATTAAGGAAGCTCTTTCTCCAGAAAAAGGTCCTCTGAGTTCACCTGAAAAGTGGCATAGAGTACCTATAGAGGAGATGTCGCCTAAAGAACTGACTGCTGTGAGTGAGTAGGAACATGAGAATATATGACGTGTGATATATCATTAAAGTCAGATTGGCGTTTATAATATGATTATTTTATGGTTCGATTGTTTACAGCTTGCAGTTTCATTTTTATCCAGTGATGATAAAGAAAGTGCAATTCCCTTACTAAAGTAAGTTGTTTTTTCATTTTTAGTTTGTTCAGATAAGGGAAGAAAAATTGGATAGGAGACCATTTATATTTTTAAGCTTTATCTGTGGTTGACGATGCATTGCATTGAGTTGCATTTACAGACTAGCCCTTGATAAGGACCCTGAATATGTTCGAGCTTTAGTTTTGATGGGACGGAGTCTATTGCTGAAGCATGTAAATGAGGAGGCTATTGAGTACTTCGAGCGTGCAATTTGTAAAGTATGAATTCATAGATGCTTCCATGTTGTTTTTCATTTGTTATGCTGGTTTTATCTACTATGTCAAGCACCTGTTCCTCTGTGAACATTATGTTTTGCATTGATTTTTTTTTTTTTTTTTTTTTTTTTTTTTTTTCAGTATTTTTTTTTTTTTTTTTTTTTTTTTTTTTTTTTTTCATTTTTATTGCTACCAGAAAATTCTTGTCTCATTTCACTTAGTTTGTGCCTTCAATTCAACCCCTAATTATTTTCTGATTTTTCATTAGCTTTCTTTTGCTGGATATCCAACTGATGCGGAAGAACTGGATCTTTTGATTCTTTCATCCCAGTGGGCTGGAGTTGCTTGTGAACGACAGGTTAAACACATACTTCAATTTGTTCTCCGAGCAAACTTTTGTCTGAACAGGATTTTGGATATATATTGAAAAACGGTTTGGATATGCATTTGATGGAGGGTATTTAGACAGCTTGTGCGTGTCTTGCATACCCAAAGCCAATACTGATTATCTTGTTACCTGAGTGAAAATTGTACCTCAATTCCTCCTAAAGAACAGATTCTGGAAGTTGGTTTGTGTTTTAGAAATAGTTGGTGTCTGACTTGAGCGGAACTACAAGACTGTGATAGTATCGGGAACTGAATGTCGAGCCCTAAAAAACTAACAAAAGGATAAACTCTGTAGCTGAGATGGGAATGCTGCTTTCTAGAGTGACATACTAGATGAGATAGGATAAGAATTGAATGCATTAGGGAAATAATTGTGGTAGCACCTGTTGTAAAAATGACCTGTGTGGAAAATACCTGAAGTCGCTAGAAGCAGCGAGAGGCTGAGAAAAATTGTAGGAAAACAATTAAGAAGCATCTAGAAGCCAATAATTTATCCAATGTTTCTCTTACATTGTGTGCGCACCAGGTTAAATACTACTCATGAGGAATTGGAGGCGCGGATGGTTTGGATTTGGATTGGGGTATTTAGGCTGATTTGGAAGGATGGAAATGAGGGGATGAATGTATTTCTCCCCCCCTACAACGATTGGGGTATTTGATTCTTGTTATGGTGTTGACCTGACAGTCTACTGTCAGGCGATATCTAACTATTGGCAGGCAATGAGCATGAGAATTTTTATAAGCTTCTAGATCTTCAATAGGATTCGCTATGATATTCATGTTTCTTCAATTTTGCGCACTTCAGGGTAAGAGGGACGAAGGACGGGCACACTTTAAAAGAATAGCAAATATGGAGGAGCCAGAAGATCCTACAAGCAAAGGCTATTATTTTGATGGGTTACTGTTGCTTGCCAGGTACAATTAAGGTTAACTACCTTAGTTTTTTAGTGATGAAATTTCCTATTCTAACACTGCAATTTGCATCTTGCTCATTGGATTTGATTTGTTGGGTATGTAGCACTCTTTTTGATGCGGGCCAAAAGGCCGAAGCTGCGAAGTACCTTCGTCTTGTTGTTGTTCATAAACCTGCCTATAAAAGATTCTTGGACCAGTGTGAACAAGATGATGATATTGCGAGTGATCTTACCGGTAGGAGAGATTACTAATTTCAAAATTTTATTCTGACGTCTGTATTTATTAAATCAAAACAATAAAGATTTACCTGTCATCTGCCATGTTGGTTTACAATTTTGAATCGATATTTTTTTATTACACAATTATTTATAGAAAAGTTGTTTCTTCATTTAAAGAGCAATGCGTCACATTAGTCCTATCCTTCCTAGTCCTTATAGTTTTTAAAGATACAAATTTAGTCCTTGAAATTATGAACGACAGCTACTTAATTCTTGATGTTACTAAGTGGTGATAATTTGAGAATTTAAAATTATAAAAATGGATTTGAAGATGTCCAATTGAGAAGTAATATTATTCCAGCACAATATCAACCATCGTACAAGTTCTGATGGTTCTGATAATGGGAACTTAGCCAACATATTTAAGAAGCAGTGGTGATTCACCTGCACTAATGGTTGAATCCAAGTTGGGGAGGCTTTAGTGGCAGTCATGAGTAAGCCAAGCTGTCCAAGAACCAAACATTTATGGCATAAACATGCTCTTCGGTGTAATGGTCCTCCATGCTACATATAGAGCAAACCTTCCCCCTTTAGCTTCGGTTCATTGAAGTTTGTTTTAATTACCAGATGGTTCTTTCTCCTCACATTCAATTGTTCATCTTTGATTTTGCTTTCAAGTTCTTGATTTAGAATGTTGGGTAGTTGTTATTTTGTTGCTTCTTCACCCTCGGTTTCTCCATCATTGTTTGTATAGTTAGTTTTGTCAAATTTCTCTTTTTTATATGTCTTTTACTAGACCTTGTGAAGATAAGATTAAGGAGAAGAGTAAATTTTCAAGAGGAGATTTTTATTAGAGGGGACGAATTGTAAAATTCCAAAATATTTAACAGAGATTTTAATTTTAAAAAGTAGTAAAATAAAGATATTTTCTAGTCCTCTTAGATTGTAAGTTAGTTCCTAGCTAAATTGAAAAAAATCCCTAATTGAAAAAAACACGGGACATAAAATATTTGGTCAAAGAAACGGTCACCAAATATAGAAGAAAAAAGTTTTACAGAAACAAAATTAGGATTAGTCTTAACACTGTATAAGCTAATTTAACTATTAATTATGAGTGAAAAACTCCTCTGATTTTAAAATTAGAATAGTAGGTGAGAGATTGTTTGGAGATTGTATAACTAAAATTATGTTTGAGAAAGTTGTTTGTTGGCGTTAATAAAAAATTAATTATTAAATAAAATTATTGCTAGTTAAGTTAAGCGTTGTTGTGATTTGCAAATAACTTCTCAAATTATCCAAAAGAAAAGTTAGACTTTACTCATATGTAAGTCTCAAGTTAGATTAGTTTTCGATGAAATCTTAAGAGACTAGTTAATCATGTTTACGAATAAAAACTATCAAATATTGATTAAAAAAATGACTTAAAAAGTCTATTTAAGTCAACGACATAATCGGAGAAATATGTTAGCTTAAGTAATTATTGAGTATGGATTATATTTATTATTTTTATATTTCAAACAGATTAATTTAGAATTAGGAAGGCAAATTTAGATACTAAAAGGAAGACAAATCTGGGTCTAATTCTCCCCGAAGTACTTAAATTCTTTCATTTATTGCCTTTTGAATATAGTCAGCACATCAACCACTCAATTTAACATTTATTAACTACATTAGTACAAGTTTCACGCAATTAAGCATTTAATTATGAAGTGTCATTATTTGAATATCAGATATGTGACTAGAAAAGAAGGAAATTATAAGAATAAGAAAGCAAGATATTGTTGAAACTTGTTTTAATCTTGACTGTAAGTATTTATATTAATTAGACATGTGTAATCCCCCCGATTTTGGGTATAAAGAAAAGGATGTGTGATATGACTTGTTTTTGTTCTCCTACTAGTCTCGTTAATAGAATATTATTGGTTAGTTCTTAACCTATAAGACTTATTGTTACTTTAATTTTTGTCCCTAATCTGGTTTGATTTGAAAAATAAAATCTTTTGAAACTAAATTTTTCATATTTTTTTAACAGTTTAATTCGATATTAATCAAATTCATTTAAATTTTCAAGATAATTCTTCTCACAACATTTAAAAAAATAATAAATATTGTAAATTTTTCATGAAATTTTAATTATTTGTATTTATTTATTTTTTTATAATTATTTGATATTTATGTAATGATTATTTAATATTATATTTTAAAATTTATACAATTCTAATTTATTTCTTTATATTTGATATTAAAGAACAGAAAATTTATAATATTATGTCTCATTTACTATATTTTTACCTTTTCAAAAAAAAAATAATACATATATTTGCTACTCAACAAAAATTATATACAAATTTGATATCTAATAACAACAAAAGCAAAGGTTAATATAAATTTTTACTTCGAATGAATATATATATATATATATATATATATATATATATATATATATATATATATATATATTTTTATATATATATATATATATATATATATATATATATATATATATATATATATATATTTTGATAGATAGATAGATATAACAATTGCAGTCATGAAATAAAGTCATCTGGTAGTTGTAATTCTTGGTTATTAAATGATATTTAATATCCTTAAATGATATTTGACAAATTGGAAGGCTTGTTTGTTTTTTCTGGTCAACCTGAAACTAGGGGAGTTTAGGACATAGAAGCTTTTAGTTTTGGGAGTTTGAAATATTTTTTTTATATTTTTTACATCTAATTTTATTTGTATGATTTTTTGGAGAAATTTTATATTTCTGGTTATTTGTTATCTATAAAATTCAAGATTACATTAATTACTCTATTATCAAAAAATTATTATATGTCTTCTACTATTTATTCCCTTTATTTTTTTTAATTATCGATTATACATAAAAATTTAATTTTAAATTCATGATAAGATTAATTTTTTTTAATTAAATGTTTAATTTATTTGAAAATATAGGGAGAGAAGAACTAGTTATGCTAACAAAGAGAAAAAAATACAATAGCATATAAATGTACATAATAACAAGGTTGATAGAGATACCTGAAATGGTAATAAAAGTGGAAAAAATAAATATCTTTTACTGAAAAAAAAACCTTAAGAGTAACACAGGAACGGAATAAATAACTTTCACATGTATTTATTATGTGAGATAGAGATAAAATAGAACTTATGCAACTATTTTATCGGAAACAAGAGAATTTATCATATTTTTATCTTGTAAAACAACCTTAAAAAAACACATAAAAAAAAGAGACAAAATATTAACTTAAAACGCGTCTTTAAAAAATGTTGTTTTCGTAAAATTTTCTACAAAATTGTTTTGTTGGAATGTAATAATATCATTTACTTCCCTTGAAATCAAAGTTTGAATAAAAAAACAATTTTACTCTTATTAAATTATCTAATATAAAGATAAATTAAAGATATCAATAAAAAATGCATTACTCTTCCATTGTTTAGAAAACTTATTATACAAATAGTAGGTGCTTCTTGAAAAAAAAAACTTCTATTAAATGTCCCCTAATCTACATATACATTCATTTACAATAAGTACAACCTTATATAATTGTTAAAATATTTCACCCATATAAAATGTATTTTTTTTTTAATTTTACCCATATAAAGTTAAAACGTTTGAAATTTACCAATAAATTGTAAGTATTAATATTTGTCTTTGATTAAGACTTTATAATAGAACTGAAATAAAGTAACTGAGTTAAAATATTCCAATAAAAATGATCAATCAAATTTTTCTATAAATATCAATTATCATCAGAATCAATAAATATTTCGCATTTTTAACATTTACTTTTCTAACAATATAATTCACTCCTACTAATAAAATATTAAATAAGTGTCTTTATTCCAAAATTTGTAGCCATTAAATATTTTCTAACATTTATGGATTAACCTTAATTTTGTTTATTGACAATCTCTTCAAAACAAATAGATTACAAACCATATACATGTATAGATTTAAATTCATTATGAAAATTAGTATGGATGATTTAACTTAGTTATTTTATTATGAAACTAAATTTGTATGGATGACATAATCTTTATCACAGTATAGTGTTGCATTTTGATTTCAATTCTTACATATACATCACTATTCTATAGTTTATAAATATCGTAACACATGGCTTCTAATAAACACGTTATTGGATTGCAGAAACGTGTTCTACTGAACAAGTTATAACAAAACAAAACAATAATTAGATTATTATTTTAGGGCTTAATTTTTTTTAATGTTTTAATGGTCTTAAGCTTTTATATTTCAAATATGTTAATAAAAGCAACACGTATTATTAAAGTTTGTTCTCAATTTTATAATCATTCAATTCAAACTAGAACTTTCTCTCTATATTCCATCTAATAAAGCTTTAAAGCACTTTAAAAGTTTAATTCTAAAGAGAAAACAACCTTAAAAGCTCTTCAAAAGTTGCAAGACAAAATGGAATCGCTTTTATGTTGAATTTTTGTATGATCATTTATTTTATGACATGGTAAAGAAAAACAAATCCTATGATTTTTTTTATTTATTTTACAGATACATTTTAGAAAATAAAATATGCTCACAATTATTAATTAAAAAAGGTTCAACTGGTAATAAAATTAAATATATATATATATATATATATATATATATATATATATATATATAATTAAATTACAATTCTAAATACTTTTTTTTAATTAATAGTTATTTATTACCTTTTATTCTTTAAGGTGCAATTTTTTCATTCAAAAATAATCAAATATAAAAAAGCTATATTTATTTTTTAATCACCATGATTAAAAGTTTATGTTCTATAAACTTTTAAAAAATTCCACACGTCTTTAGTCAACGATAAAATTAACGTTCCATTTGAAATTTGATTACATTTAATCTGTTTCATCTCTCCCTAAAACGATGTTCTCTTGAAGGACCTAGAAACATTTATAGAATCTACCTTACTTCTTTCTCATACCCAAATTTTAATTTTCTTTTTATCTATATGCATTTGTTGTTTTCCTCGAACTAAATAAAACCACCTTTCGACAATTTCTTTTCTCTAACCATATATATGATTTAGTTGGGGGCAAGAAAAATATAAATATACTATTTTTCACTATTTAGTTAAAAGAAAAAAAAATCCAAAACTCGTACCAACAAATACTCAATATTTTCCCTTCATTACAAATTTTTTTCACTACCAAACACACAGTTTTCCTTGTCCATAACATTAATTCAACCGCGTCCCACTTAATTTTTTTTTTTTTATGTAAACACAAATTCAAATTCAACTCATTCAAAAGGAAGTCCACAAAGCAGTACCAAGTACACATACTCTTCACCACACCATCAAGAACAACAAAACCAACATTTATCCACAAAACAAAACCAGCTTAAAAGCAAACACCACAATAAACAATTCTTTTCTTCTCTCTCACCACAGCACATACCATAGACACTCTTCATCTCGAAGAAACCAAGACAAGAAAAGCATTTTTTTTTATTTCTTTAACTCTGTTTCTCTGTTTTCCTGTTCTGTTTTCCTCTGTTACGTGCTGTCTCATCTTACGACTCCGTTCTTCACCGTTGCAATCCAACCAGCCAAACACGATCCGACCCATTTCACGTTTTCTCTCTCACAACGCGAATTCTCGTAAAAGCTGAACTCTTTTCGCATTTTCCTCTACTGGGTCGCTCGCGGAATCGGGAAAAGAATAAAACTTTATCTTCACTTGATCTGGGGTTCTTCAGCTCCAATGGCGTCGTGCCCCGCGAACTCCGTCACCTATAACACCACCCTCTGCGCGTGCGCCCCCGGCCACGTGCTCCAGCGCGTGAGGAACACGTGCGTGCTCTTCGAGGGGAACTCCACCATCGCCACGGACACCGGCGTCGACTACTACGCGCTCAGCTTGCCCGAGACGCTCTTCGCCTTCGACACCATCAAGAAGTTCACGCAGTCGCAGGCTGTGTTTTTGGAAGCCACGGTCGTGTTGCTCCTCTCGTGGCTTCTTTTCTGCTTCTTTCTGAGGTTCACGAAGCTCGGTGATGGAAGGAGCGTTTGGTTCAACATCAGGTGGTGGATCAGTAGGATGGATATTTGCTTTGCCACCAGACACTGGCTGGTTAGTTTTGGCTTCTTTTCTTTCGTTCTTCTGTTATCTGGTTTAGCTTGCAATCCAATTTCATCCATAACTTTGTCTGTTTTAAGGATAAAATTAAAATGCAGCTGTTTACTTATGACATTGTCGTTAGAATTTAGAGTTCTGTTTTGGTGAAACAATTTAAGGAATTTGTTAAAATTGGATACTCAATTTTAAGGAATTTATTGATATTAATAATCTCTTAGTTAATGGACAGGCTGATGTGTTACTTACTAATCAATGTCATGGAAAAACCTTTCACTTGTTAGGATATTTTTGAAAAATAATGCAAATTCTAATAAAATTTCTGGTGTTAACAAATTTTGGCCCTAATCTTAGCTTTGAGCAAAATTTTTAGACTAAAATACCTCAATTAGAAGTATGAAAACCAAAATTGCACTAATGTAGATCTTTATTAATTATACTAATTTTTAATGCTAATCTTTGTTATTTTGCGTTGTGATGTTAATTTGTAATTCTGATTGAAGAACAACTTGAAAAGGGCATCTATGATGGGGTGCTGTTTTTTTTTCTCATGTAGGATGATCAGAAAGTGGTCACCAAACGCAAAACAGAACTTGGTGGAACTTTCTCCATAGCAAGTTGGATACTATTTATAGGATTATTTGCTACGTGAGTCTCCAGTGCTTGCTTATCTTACTGAAAATCTATTATTTTCACCTTATTACACCTTTTTCTCTTTGTTTGGTCTTGTATTGTATCCATTTTGACTCAATCTTCTATCAGGTTGCTGTACCAGATCATAACAAAGAGATCAATTGAGGTGCACAATATAAGAGCAACAAATGGACCAGAATTAGCCTCTTTTATCAATGACATGGAGTTCAATATAACAACTGTGTCTAGTATGAGTTGTGCAAATCTAAGGAATCTGGGAAATTTAGTTACTGGGAATCCTGGCTCTATTGACCAAAGAGTTGTTTCTCTGTCTACTTTAGTAAACTACACTTGTTACAACTCAAGCACAGGGCCAACCATTGTCTTCAAGTGTAAAAACTGCAAGGTCCACTATTATCGTATGTATATTTCATGGCAGTTTGTTGATCTTCCCAATAATCCTGCCACTGCTGTTGGTTTTGAGTTCAAACTCACTTCAACGGATATTGCTAAGAAACATGTGAGTTTTGTTAGTGGAACACTAACAAATGGAAGTGATTTTAATGGTAGCCCGGTTACATTCAGAGGGAACCTATCAAATATTTTGAAATTCAATTTGTTCCCTCGAATATACCATAATTTGCATGAGCTAAAGCTCATACAGCCTTTATTTCACGAGTTCCTCCCGGGTTCGGTTTCTCGCGATACAAATGAGCTTCGAGCATCCCTTGAAAGTTCTGCTGAGGGACTCATCAACATTACATTGTTTATCAATTTCCTCTCTGATTATGTTGTGGAAATTGATAGAGAGAATATTTTGGGTCCTGGTAAGTGTCTTTTGTGCTTGCTGTATATACATTTGTAGATAAAAAAGAGTAGGTTACTTAGAAAGAGTTAAACAAGTTTAACATATGGAACCCCAAGTTTTCATTTGAAATATGCTGCATCGTTGTTCAAAAAAATGTGTCATGAATTTAGTATTTTGGAGACTATTAGAATTGAGAATGGATTGAGCAGCCTAACTCAACCAAAGTCATTACAAGAAGTACTTTGATCATATACAGTCCAATGTGGGATCTTAGCAAAAAAATATCTTTGCTAACCTGTTTGCGGTAATAACTGTTGTTGATTCACACTATTTATAATTCCATCATTTTTTGCTTTCATGTGCAGTGAGCTTCCTTGCGGATCTTGGTGGCTTGTATTGTATTAGCATAGGCATCTTTTTCTACCTGTTGATACAGGTTTACTTCTTATTCCTTTCTTGATATTATTCAGTTATGATTCCTTCATATTTCAAACTTTATGCTGCACATTTAGGACTTGATATTTTATGTTGTAGAATGTAGATCCAGGCTGTGACATTGAATTATGCATTCAACAACATAACATCAGCATTTGAAACTAACATAGTTGGTGCCACTTATTAGGCTTTGTGAATAGCCGTTCTTGTTTTTTTAACATACATTAGTATGTAATTTCTAATTTATTGGTGTGTATGGTAGTTAAAATTTCACTTTTCGATGCAATTCAGCTAGAGAGTGCTTCTTATCATGTGATGAATTGCAAACAACTTTGAACAGTGCAATACATGCATGAATGGGTGTGATTCTGTACTACCAATATGTCACAGTTTTTTCCTGGTTCTTTTTCATCAATTCTCATTAATAAATTGAAAAGCCAAATAAGCTTAATTTGTTGAATGAGAAAGAATTGAAGGAGCACTGTTATTCTATTTTATTATTCCTTTTTGGAAGGTGTTTACTTTTTACAATTCACGTTATTATTTTCTTGAGGCTGAACATTCTATGTATTTTTCTAACAACCATCGTTGTTTATTTTCACTGCTTGTAGCCGGATTACATCATAACTTCTTCATACTTACATTCCATATTGTTCTAACCTTCTATTCCATTAGTGTGAGTATAGGGTAAAGAAATTCAGAAATGAAGATAGCATTTTGAGGAGAATTAGAAATCGGCGTAAGGCTCAAGAGCATTGGGACAAAGTAATTTCTTTTTAACTTGTTCAAACATCTTGTATATTTAACATTAATTTCCTTTTCCTCAATTTTATCCATCTTAATTGTTGAGTTGTATTACTGATATTTCTTCTTTTAATCAGCTGAGGAAATATGTAATGTACACTTTTGGCTGTACTGCACTAGAGAAAAAGGATAAAAGCACCGGAAAGGAAACAGATTGTGGTGGATGTATGTTGCATTCAGTTCGTGGTAGTGGTTCATCAAATAAACGAAGGCTGAAAAGCAGAAGAGATTCTATAAGCTTTTACAAGAAACCTAGCTTACCTTCCAACAAGGTATTGCTTTTACATTACACATCAGGGCACTTTAATTTCTAAACTGGATCTTTCTTTTTTTGTTTTTTTCGTTTTCTAATGCTCATTATTATTGATTGCACCTGCATTTTTTGGTAAGTCGAATGCAATTGATATTGGTGAGTGTCTAAAAGTCCAATTTCTAGAAGTGATCGAGTGAACCTGCATTGTCTATGTATGCTATATGTAGTCAAAGCTATGTAGTTAACATAATTGGCTTTTAGCTAGTTTTCCTACTAAGAAAGTGGTTGAACCTGATTACTTTTTAATTTTCATATTTCAATGTTTTGTATTCCAGTCAGTGACGTGTGAACCGCTTGGATCCAAAAATGATTCCAACCTGCGTTCTGAAAATATGGGAAAGCTGCAGAATGTTGGTTCACGCAAGGATCCCCCTCAATGTCAATCTCAATCTCAATCTCAAGAATCTTCTGTTATTGATGACAACTTCATTCCTCCTCCACCTTCACTAGGTACAAATTAAATTGAGTTCATAACAGCTTACTAATTATTAGGTGATATATCACTAATTCTCAACCTCAATACTCGTGATATATTTTTGTTGATTTCTACTTCACTAAGTTTCAAAAGTTGAAATCTAGTCTAAGCTCCATTTTCTCACCATCATCAATGTCTTATTCAATCCTTAACATAAATGCAACATTTTTGTGTTACAATTTTATATACAAATTGTTTATCTGCTCTATAGCCTTTTAGAGTGTCTATTACCATCTGTTATTTTATGAAGCTTGTTTCTACTGTTTGAACACTACTTAATGATCTAAGAGAAAAACTTGATTTTCTGAGTTTTGAAAATTGTTAGTGCTTTTGCTACCTCTCGTACGTTAACTCTTGTATGCAAATGCAATGCAGAATTTAAGGATGGCTCGGAAATGGACTTGTCCGATATTCAGAAGAATCTCAAAAATTTGTACGAGTATAATGTCATGCTAAGGGACAAATTATTAGCTACACAATCCCTGCTCAATTCTTCCTCATCTAGCCACTCTTCTTCAGTAAATAACAAGGAAAGTTGAGTATCTCTGTAAACAGGAGTATTTATCAGTGCGTGTTGGTCAGATAGTTCCACGATTTTTACAAGCATGGACGTTCTACAATGGAAGTTGATTCTTGATTGAAAACTGACGAAATGGGAGTAAAGATTGAGAAATCTTTCCAAAATACAAATGGAAGAATGTGCTGCATGGACTCTACGATTTCTGGCCAGACATTCCTTCCTACATTTAAAGCTGCTGCTAAGTGTGGAGTATGGATTGTGATCCACATTTGTGTGAGAAGAGGGGTTTTGGTTTTTTCATGTTGAGTTATTTTCCGTGTCAATATTCATTTCACATAACCTTGTACGGCCATTCATTTGTTTTGTACATAGTAGAGTAGCATGGAACTTGTTCTTACAGGCATTATTGTTGTGAGAGTCCCTGAGAACATAGCAATTCTTCGCTAATTTTCACGGATTTCATTTTTAAAATTTTTGATATGTGGAATAACTTAAAGAGAGAATAATTCCTCGACGAACAAGGTCCAATACAAGTGGTAAATAGCTGAGTTTTATTATATATGTTATGAGTTAAATAATAGTGCACAAGAGGAGTTGTTTTGGATAAAAGTACTTATACCAGAGAAATTGTTGCAACTGAATCAATTGAAAATAACAATTTGAATTGAAATTAATATTAATTAAATAATAACTTAATAGCAAACACTTCGAATTTTAGTTGAAAATGAGTATGATAATGGTCCTGCAGGATTTTTGAGGAGTGTTATTTTCCCTACTCATGGCATTCTATATTGTTTTGGTATCCCTTGATACAAGCTATGGCATCTAAAAAGAATGTTCCACTTATTGGTGGGAAGGAACAGATAGACACAGTTGTTTGCAGGCCAGCAAAGAGTCAAAATTACATTGAGTGATAACGTTAATTTCAACAACATCCAGTGTATTTTTTCTTGCATCATTCTATTTAATCTTTTGGCTTACCTAAGATAATTCCTATGTTGTCAGCATTAGCTTCCAAATGGAGCATGACAAGCATGTTGCTTCATTTCAGGTTTCTACTTTCCCCTTACATTATTATAAATAAATGATGAAATCATAGAAACGTGTCTTCATTGTGTTAGTCCTTGCTGCTTTCGAAAAGCAGATATTAACATGTAACACAAGGTTAACAAATTAAAAACAAAGAGTTTTATATTAAAATAAATAAAATATTTTCATGTCATACTAAGATTTGCAAAATTGGTTTATCAAAATTTTGAGCCAAGTGAAAACACAGGTTAACTCGTTCCAACAGATTGAATAAACACCCCTAGTTGGCAGATCCATTTAGAAAACAACAGTCTTTAGACTGCAGAGATATTTTGAGCAGAAGTAATGGTAAGTCAGCCCCTTCAATGGTTGAGCCACTTGTAACCTCTATACTTGACCTACACTTAACCTGCACCTAACCTACCAACCATACTTAAGGTTAAGAGTTTTAAAATGAATGAATAAACAAACCAATCTGACCACATAATGATCGAGATCGTTAAAACTTGATCAAGTTCATTTATAAAAAAAAGAAAATAATGATGATTTATCAACCAATTAGTATGGCCATGACCTGAAAATACTCATTTGAAGAAAAAGAGCAACATTAAACCGTAAAAAATGAAAGACAAATTCTCTATGGGAAATGTCAGTAAAAACACTTTTTCCTGTTTGGTGTATAGATTTCATTCTAATTAATTAAAAACATTAATCAATAAACATGTTGAAAAGAAAGTGTTAGCAAATGCATAACTAACACTCCTCTTTTTCCTTTTGGGTGGATGGAAGTAATCCAATTTCACAAACCAGTCAACAAAATAACCATTTCTATGTACACACAACAAAACCAACTGCAACGATATTGAACGAGTACACCATTCTTTGAATAGTGCATTATGGAATTTGCTATCATCGTCATACTGTTTTACCCATAGATAACACTTTCAAACTATTCTTGTGTTATTACGTGTGCTAACTCCATAGCCATACTTACAAAGTCTGTTCTTTTCCATTGGCAACATGTACGAGATATGTCCCACCAGCCCCTTCATACGCAATGGCACGTTAAGGCTAGCTTCAAAAGTTGATTTATATTTAGTTGGATTTTACATATTCAATATCTGATGGCACAATCTAGAGCAAGGTACTTCCATCATTATTAAACTAATTCTTCAAAGAATTAGTTTAATAATGTTTACAAGATATGACAAGTAGAAGAAACATGTCAGTTTCGAATAGTTAATTCAACAGATTTGCAGTAGCAACTAGTAATACAATAATATAGTCTATTGAATATATCATCAAACGACTTATCTGCTTTGTACTCAAACACCAGGATCTGTATTGCAGTAATCATAATAGGGATTTGTGGACACAAAAAAGCATTGGACAATTTATTTGGTACATTATCACTGACTCACTGTAGAGCTTAGGGAAGATTACAAACTTGGAAAGTCCTCTCATTCCTTCCATGGCTTCAGGACAACATTGCCTTCTCCAACAACTCCTGCAATTCCCCGTTCTTAAATGCCTCTGCAGCCACAGAAGAAAAAGTGAGAAGAGGGCAAGTATTGCCTAGAAATCTACTGATGATGGAACAACATGGTTTGATCCAGAGTGAAAAAAATAAAGCTAAAAACTGATTCTTAAGCAGTCAATTCTAACAGCAGAATAAACAGATGAAAGCTGGAGGACCTGTTCGAAAGCAACAATAAATTTGTTTCTACCAACTATAATAATTGATTGCAACTAAGATATGTATGTGTATGGCTAATAAAGAATGTAACAAATAAAGATTAATGTGCAGTGTATTCCATCAATTTGTATGCATCAATTTGGCAATAGCTGATTATAAAACAATGTCTTTGCCATGGTATAATACAACTTGTATCATCATGTCACACATTTAAATCAATCCGTTCAGCTTTGGCTTCATTTAAACCAGTCACTTAATATGATTCATTTTCCTTTTCTTTCCAGTTCAAGCTAGTGAATTTTCAACCTCCAAAGCTGTAATATAGGCTGACACTTGAATAATATTGGAAAAACCTAAGATGCAATTTCTCGTATGCTTTGGGTGTTGTTCTTCCATTAGAATGGGAGTTTTATCTTTGGTAACTTTTTAATGTAAACCTTTATTATCTAAGAGGTGAAACTTCAATTTTGATTGGAAAAAAACACCAAAAACATCTAAGTTGTATGCAACAATATCTCCATCAACTTTAAGATGTTAATTACTAGATGTAATTGGTCTGCATGTTTCCTCGGTCAAATGTAAAATGTGAAATTTATTATATAGGTCTACCCTTTAATATGTCTATTTTGGCTCTCTCATTTATGTCTCACATTTAGAGATATGATATAAACTACTGAAATGTCTTCATCGAAAAACTTTAGCTTTTGCAACCGCCGGTTTGTCCCAATCATGTTTAAATCATTCCACTAGTGAGGCAAAATCAAAGTATAAGCATCAGAAAAACAAGGTAATGATGAGGCCATTATAGTAGCAGACAATTAACTGTTAAACTGAAAACCTAAATCACATATTACATACCAACAGTGATATCACAGCCACCAAAAAACTCTCCTTCTATGTACAGTTGAGGAAAGGTAGGCCAACTGGAGTACTCCTTCAGTCCCTGGCGTAACATGTCATTTTCAAGCACGTTTACGGTTTCAAAAGGCACATTTAGAGACTTCAATATTTGCACCACTGTGTTTGAGAATCCACACTGTGGAAAGTCCTTAGTTCCCTTCATAAACAGGACTATTTTATTTGATGCAATAACTGTATCCAAGGTAGACTTCAATTGAGGAGTCAAAGCTGAAACAAACCAAATCCCAAAGATATAATTCTACCTTCTGAAATCGTTAAAAAATAATACAAAAGCTAAATGCAGTTCTTAAGAGTCTTTCGATTCAGTTTTCACTTTTTGGTCTTAAAATTGTTTTAACACAATTTCACACTATTCACTTATCCAGCAATCAATTTCTGATGCATAATTGATTACGTTTTTTTGAAAATAGTTTCCAAAACAAGCATTTCAAAACCAAAAAAGAAAAACATAAGGAAGCAATTGTAAGTTGTTCCCTCATTTTTCATCTTCTGTTTTCATCTTGTTCAACCTCTCCCTCAATTCCACACTCACATCTGTCTCTTGCGCCACCCACCACCAGCTGTCTACACAACCTAGTTGCATTTTGAAAACTGAAAGAAGTTTCCAGAAGTAGAAATCAAATAACCTAAATGTTTCCCTGTTCCCGAATCAGAACTAGGGCACCCCCACATTCAGTGTGCAAATTAATGAGATAAAACACCAATTCTGATAGGAAAAAAATATAAAAAAATTGTGAAATAACTGCATATCTCCCAAAAATTGATACAGGGTACACATTTCATCACCCTTACTATATTAATTTATTTATTTGGAGCTAATCCCAAAAGGGGGTTACGGTGAATTGTGAAAAGTTGAAGCTTGCAATTCATATGGGAACCTTAAAGATTGAAACTTTAGCGTGTTTAAATCAAAACCCATGAAAGGAAAGAGGAGTAGCAGTACCGGAGGCGCATCGAATGGTTGTGGAAGCGCGTTTGATTTTGGATTGGAAATGGAGGTTGTGGGTGAAAACAAGAGGAGGAGAGGGTCGAAGAGACAGTGCTGAGGTTGTTACTGTCACTCCTGGAACATGGGAATGGAACGATGACGATGATGGTCTTGAGTGCAACTGCAGTTGCAAGGTCAAAGGCTTAGCACAGTAACACCACGACATGTTTGCTTCTGCTTCCAAATAAACCACACTCTGCTCCAGATATGTACTCACTTCCACCACAATTATATATTTTCAATAATATAATATAATATTAGATTTTAAAACCATAAACTCATAAAGTATGGTTTTATCAATTTAATAGAGAACTTTGTGTTTGATTTTGGTTGTATGAAAAAGCTACTTTGATCAACAACAATAACTATGCAAGTGAGATTTTCATATTAACAATGTTTATTATATTGTGTAAAAAAAATTGTATTCTATCCCTGCATAAAAATTAAGATGGTATAAAAATATTCGTGTAAATAATTTCAAAATGAATTAAGGATGAGATGTGTTAATTTTAGGTCCCGTACTAAAAAGTGGAATAATGTTTCAAATAGTATATTCTAACTTTTAATTGAACGTAATTAAATTAAAAATATAAATAAGTAAATGGCAACATTCTTATGTAAGAAAGAGATTCAAAAGTGTAAATCATTCAAACTCCACTGATAAGTGGATTAGTAAAAATATTCCAAATCCTAATAGCAATATATATATATATATATATATATATATATATATATATATATATATATATATGAGAGAGAATTTTTT